>OGET01000273.1_pt1 | contig 28653 bp, 18 predicted proteins | sample 1570771 | NCBI WGS metagenome assembly OGET01 (sample SAMEA2582032, study PRJEB24529) | metagenome | biome: Human gut stool | place: China | collected 2011 | reverse complement strand
ATACTGTGTATAGTTTAAAGATGATTACTAGAGTAAGAGTGGACGCGCGCCACTCTTTCTTGTTGTTGTAACGACAGCTCATATCAGTAAAGGAGGGCCTACATGTCCAAACGAGAGGACTACGAAAACAGAACCGAAGAACTGCTGACGCCCATCGCAGAAGTAAGTCAGGTGGAGATCTACGATGTGGAGTATGTAAAAGAAGGCAGTGACTACTATCTGAGAGCTTACATCGACAAGCCGGAAGGTGTGAACATTCTGGATTGCGAGAATGTCAGCAGAGCATTATCCGAAGCTCTGGACAAGGCTGATTTCATTCCGGATGCTTATATTCTGGAAGTCAGCAGCCCGGGACTGGGTAGAACGCTGAAAAAGGATAAGCATTTGCAGAAGAGCATCGGTGAAGAAGTAGAGATCAAGCTGTTCAAGCCCATTGACAAATGCAAAGAGTTTTCTGGCATTCTGGAGAGCTTCAATGCAGATAACATTACGATCACGGAAGACGGCAGCCCGAGAACTTTTGCCAGAGCAGACATTGCCCTGATCCGTCTTGCATTAGATTTTTGATACTATTCAGAGCCAAAGGGCGAAGGAATAGTGATAGCTTGTAGAATAAGAAGAAACCATACACTAAGAAAAGGCGAAAGCCGGAATGGAGGAAATGATGAATAAGGAATTAATGGAGGCACTGGACGTTCTGGAGAAGGAGAAGGAGATCAGCAAGGAGACCTTGTTTGAAGCCATCGAGAACTCCCTGATGACAGCCTGCAAGAACCATTTTGGAAAGGCTGACAATGTCCATGTGGAGATTAATAGAGAGACCTGCGATTTTCTGGTATATGCTGAGAAGGAAGTCGTTCCCACGAAGGATGATGTGGAGGATGACTGCCTGCAGATTGCTCTGGAGGATGCACAGGAGATCTCCAAGAGAGCACAGGTGGGCGACATGATCCATGTGGAGATCAAGTCCAAGGAGTTCGGCCGTATCGCTACCCAGAATGCCAAGAACGTGATCTTACAGAAGATCCGTGAGGAAGAGAGAAGCGTGATCTACAACCAGTACTACGAGAAGGAAAAGGATGTTGTGACCGGCGTAGTACAGCGTTATGTAGGCAAGAACATCAGCATCAATCTGGGTAAGGCAGATGCCATGCTGACCGAGAACGAGCAGGTAAAGGGCGAAGTATTCAAGCCCACCGAGCGTATCAAGGTTTACATTGTGGAAGTAAAGAACACCCCGAAGGGACCCCGCATCAATGTCAGCCGTACCCATCCGGAACTGGTAAAGAGACTGTTCGAGTCCGAAGTTACCGAGATCAAGGACGGTACCGTAGAGATCAAGAGCATTGCCAGAGAGGCAGGAAGCCGTACCAAGATCGCTGTATGGAGCAATAACCCCAATGTAGATGCTGTCGGCGCCTGTGTAGGTATGAATGGTGCCCGCGTCAATGCTATCGTGGAAGAGCTGCGCGGTGAGAAGATCGATATCGTGAACTGGGATGAGAACCCCGGTAACCTGATTCAGAATGCACTTTCTCCTGCCAAGATCGTAGCAGTATTTGCAGATCCCGATGAGAAGACCGCAAAGGTAGTCGTACCCGATTATCAGTTGTCTCTGGCTATCGGTAAGGAAGGTCAGAACGCAAGACTGGCAGCAAGGCTGACCGGCTACAAGATCGACATCAAGTCCGAGACTCAGGCCAAGGATGCTCCCGGCTTCCGTTATGAGGACTATGTGGATGATTACGAAGATGATACCGTAGACGATTTTGATGGAGAGCAGGAATAATCAATGGCAAAAAAGATTCCACTGAGGCAGTGCGTAGGCTGCGGAGAAATGAAAGGCAAAAAAGAAATGCTGCGTGTCCTGAAAACACCGGAAGATGAGATATGTCTGGATGCAACCGGCAAAAAAAACGGACGTGGTGCATATATATGCAGACAGAAGGAATGTCTGCAGAAAGCCCGGAAGAATAAAGGATTAGAACGTTCTTTCAAGATGAGTATTTCTCCTGAGGTATATGATACACTGGAAAAGGAGTTTGATCAGCTTGAAACAGAATAAGATTTATTCCCTTTTGGGACTTGCGATGAGGGGGCGTAACCTGGTAAGCGGTGAATTCCAGACGGAGGACGCTGTGAAAAAAGGTTCTGCCATGTTGGTGATCGTTGCAGAGGATGCATCGGCCAATACGAAAAAGTTGTTTCACGACAAATGTTCCTATTATGAAGTCCCGGTATATGAATATGGCACGAAGGAAGAACTCGGCTGGGCCATCGGCCGGAACTTAAGATCTTCGGTAGGTGTGTGTGATGCGGGACTGGCAGATGCACTCATCAAGCAATTGGAAGCGAATTTGCCCGGTTAGGCAGAATGGAGGAAAGCATGGCGAAAATCAAAGTACATGAACTCGCAAAAGAATTGGAACTACAGAGTAAGGATATATTAAGTTTTTTACAGGAAAAAGGAATTGAGGCAAAGGCAGCACAGAGCTCGCTGGAAGAGGATGCGGCAGCACTGGTACGCAACAGCCTCGGAAAGAAAAAAGCAGCTGCACCCGCAGCACAGAAAGCTCCGGTAAATACCGAAAACGCAAAGCCTGCTGAGGAAAAGGCTCAGGCACCCGCAGGGGAAGCAAAGGCTCAGGAAACGAAAGTTTCCGAGGAGACCAAATCTACTGAGGAGACGAAAAAGAAGAAAAAGATTATTTTCGTTAGCAACCCTCAGAATTCCAAGATGCCCGGACAGCGTCAGGGTGGTCAGAGTGGACAGGGACAGAGAAATGCAGGCGGACAGCGTCCGAATCAGGGCGGCAGATACCAGAACAATGGTTACCAGAATAATTCCTACGGCAACCGTGTTCAGGCACAGGCTCCCGTACGTCCCATCAAGCCGCTGACCCCTCCGTCTCCCACTCCCAGCGTGGCAATGGTACCCGGCAACCGTGGACAGCAGCCTGCGAAAAAGCCTCAGACACAGGCACCGGTAAAGGAGCAGGCAGTACAGAATACTGCAGCCGCACAGGCACCTCAGGCAGCACAGCCTGCACAGAATGTGGCACAGACCAGACCGGCAGACAGACCTCAGAACGGTAACCGTGACAACCGCGATAACCGTCAGGGCGGTTACGGTCAGAATAATCGTGACAACCGTGGACAGAACGAGCGTGGCCAGGGCGGTTACAACCGTGACAACAGAGACGGCAATCGTGACAATCGTCAGGGTGGCTACGGACAGGGTAACCGTCAGGGCGGACAGAATGGTAACAGAGGAGGTATGGGCAATGGCAGACCTCAGGGAGGCGGATTTAACAGACAGGGTCGTCCGGGTATGGAAGGCGGTCAGGGTGATCGCCGCGGTAACGGCAACGGTGAGCGCGGTTACGGCAATAACGGCCGCGACCAAAGAGGCAATGGCGGATCGGGTAATCGATTCGGAGATAACAGACAGAATAAGGGCTTCGCTCCGGAACCTGCAGGCAAGGATCTTGAGAAGAAGCGCGAAGATGAAAAGAGACGTTTCAGCCAGGAGAAGGACAACAAGCGTTCCAAGAAGGACCATATCTACGAGGACGAGGACGCGCTGAAGAACAAGCCCGGACGTTTCATCAAGCCGGAAAAGAAGAAGGAAGAGGTACAGGAAGAGCAGATCAAGGTGATCGTGCTGCCGGAATCCATTACCATCAAAGAACTGGCTGAGAAGATGAAGTTACAGCCCGCAGCCATCATCAAGAAGCTGTTCCTGGAAGGTAAGATTGTAACCGTGAACCAGGAGATCTCCTATGAAGATGCAGAGAACATTGCCATGGAATATGACATTCTCTGTGAAAAAGAGGTCAAGGTAGATGTCATCGAAGAACTGTTGAAGGAAGATGAAGAGGACGAGGCAGATCTGGTGGAGAGACCTCCCGTAATCTGTGTTATGGGTCACGTTGACCATGGTAAGACTTCCCTGTTAGACGCTATCCGTAAGACCAACGTAACCGATCGTGAGGCAGGTGGTATCACCCAGCACATCGGTGCTTATACTGTAAATGTGGGAGACCGTAAGATCACCTTCTTAGATACTCCCGGACACGAAGCATTTACCGCCATGCGTATGCGTGGTGCCAATGCGACCGATATTGCTATCCTGGTAGTAGCAGCGGACGACGGCGTAATGCCCCAGACCGTAGAGGCGATCAACCATGCAAAGGCAGCAGGTGTGGAGATCATCGTAGCAGTGAACAAGATCGATAAGCCCTCAGCCAACATTGACCGTGTAAAACAGGAGCTGGCAGAGTACGAGCTGATCCCCGAGGATTGGGGCGGAAGTACCGTATTTGCACCGGTATCTGCGAAGAGCGGAGAAGGTATCGACCAGCTGCTTGACATGATCCTGCTGACCGCAGATATCATGGAACTCAAGGCCAACCCCAAGAGAAAAGCAAGAGGTCTGGTCATCGAGGCAGAGCTGGATAAGGGACGCGGTCCCGTGGCTACCGTACTGGTACAGAAAGGTACCCTGCATGTGGGAGATTTCATTTCCGCAGGCGTGGCACACGGTAAGGTAAGAGCCATGATCGATGATAAGGGACGCAGAGTAAAAGAAGCAGGACCGTCTACCCCTGTAGAAATCCTGGGCCTGTCCGATGTTCCCAGTGCAGGTGAAGTATTCCTGGCACATGATAATGATAAGACAGCAAAATCCTATGCGGAGACCTATCTGGCACAGAACAAGGAAAAGATGCTGGAAGAGACCAAGGGCAGAATGTCCCTGGATGATCTGTTCAGCCAGATCCAGGAGGGTAATCTGAAGGAACTGAACCTGATCGTCAAGGCTGACGTACAGGGTAGTGTCGAGGCTGTAAAACAGTCCCTGATGAAGCTGTCCAACGAAGAAGTAGTAGTTAAATGTATCCACGGCGGCGTAGGTGCCATCAATGAGTCCGACGTATCTTTGGCAAGTGCGTCCAACGCAATCATCATCGGATTCAACGTTCGTCCCGATGCGACTGCCAAGGCAACCGCAGAGAGAGAGGGCGTGGATGTACGTCTGTACAAGGTCATCTACCAGGCTATCGAAGATGTGGAAGCTGCCATGAAGGGTATGCTGGATCCCGTATACGAGGAGAAGGTTATCGGTCATGCAGAGGTTCGTCAGATCTTCAAGGCATCCGCTATCGGTAACATCGCAGGTTCCTATGTTCTGGACGGTGTGTTCCAGAGAGGCTGTAAGGTTCGTATCACCCGTGAGGGCGAGCAGATCTTCGAAGGCAACCTGGCTTCCTTGAAGAGATTCAAGGATGATGTGAAGGAGGTTAAGGCCGGATATGAGTGTGGTCTCGTATTCGAAGGCTTTGACAAGATGCAGGAGCTGGATATCGTAGAAGCATATATCATGGTGGAAGTACCACGGTAGGTTACTAGAACGCATCCGTTCGCAGATGCATTCCGCTTACCCACGCTCGCACTCTGAAAAAAACGTAGCGGACACTAAGAATCTTCCTGCGCTTTGCTTGCAAGATTCAAGTGCCGACGTTTTTCAACGGGGTTACGCGAAACGCATTCTGTTCGCGGATGCTCGCCAAGACGTCTACGATACCCGCAGGAAAGAATTAAGAAGGAATAAGAATGAGAAAGAATAGTGTGAAAAATACCCGTGTGAACGGGGAAGTACAGCGCGTTCTGGCAGAGATCATCCGGGGCGGTCTCAAGGACCCCCGGATCAGTCCCTGGACCAGTGTGGTCGCTGTGGAAGTGGCACCGGATCTGAAGAGCTGTAAGGCATGGATCAGTGTGCTGGGAGACGAGGAAGTCAGAAAGTCTACCCTGCAGGGACTGAAGAGCGCCGAAGGCTTTATCCGCAGAGAACTGGCTCGTACCATCAATCTGCGTAATACTCCGGATATCACTTTTGTGATGGATCAGTCCATTGAATACGGTGTCAATATGTCCCACAAGATCGATGAGGTCATTGCAGCGGATGAACAGGCACAGAAGCCGGAAAATGAAGTGGTGGAAGATACGGAAGAAACAGAGGAAGGTGACGAGTAATGGATTTGCGTGAAGAATGTCTGGGTGCGAAAAAGATCGGCATCAGCGGACATATTCGTCCGGATGGAGACTGTGTGGGTGTATGTCTTTCCTTACAGATGTATCTGCGTAAACTCCTTCCCGAAGCGGAAGTTACCGTATATCTGCAGAAGCCGTCCGAAGAGTTTTCCTATCTGAAGGGATACGATGAGATTCAGACCGAATGTCCCGTGCAGGAGCCTTTTGATGTGTATTTTGCGCTGGATTGCAGTGGGGATCGTCTGGGAGATGCGGAGACGTATTTCCAGAATGCGAAAAAGAAGATCAACATTGATCATCACATCAGCAATTCCGGTTGCGGTGATGTGAATCTGGTCCGTCCGGAAGTGGGAAGTGCCTGTGAGGTGCTGTATCACATTATGGATGCGGAACTTATTGACAAGGATATTGCGGAAGCACTGTATACTGGCATCATCCATGATACCGGTGTATTCCAGTATTCCAATACGACACCGGAGACGCTGCAGGCAGCAGCGTTTCTGATCTCCTTCGGATTCAATTTCCCGAAGCTGATCGAGGAAAGCTTTTACCAGAAGACCTATCTGCAGACCCAGATCATGGGCAGAGCTCTGATGGAGAGCATTCGTTTCATGGACGGACGCTGCATCGTGAGCATGGTGGACCGCAAGACCATGGAATTCTACAATGCGGTACCGGGAGATCTGGACGGCATTGTGAACCAGTTGCGCAATATCAAGGGCGTGGACTGTGCGATTTTCATGTATGAGACCAACGTACTGGAGTACAAGGTCAGCATGCGTTCCAATGAGAAAGTAGATGTGGCGAAGGTGGCATCTTTCTTCGGAGGCGGCGGACATGTACGTGCCGCAGGCTGCACTATGAAGGGAACCTTCCATGATTGTGTCAACAATTTGTCACTGCACATCGACAAACAACTGCGGGGAGAACAGGGTTAATGGACGGCATCATCAATGTATATAAGGAAGCGGGCTTTACCTCCCATGATGTGGTAGCCAAGCTTCGCGGGATCTGCCGGCAGAAAAAGATAGGGCACACAGGTACACTGGATCCACAGGCTACCGGTGTGCTTCCTGTATGTCTGGGGAATGCTACCAGAGCATGTGAAATGCTGACGGACAGGACCAAGGAATATGTGGCAGAACTTCTGCTGGGACAGATCACAGATACCCAGGATATCACGGGAACCGTTCTGGAAGAGCGGGAAGTGGCGGTGAGTGAAGCACAGGTACGTGAAGTGATCGCCGGTTTTGTCGGCGGCTATGACCAGATCCCACCCATGTATTCTGCACTGAAGGTCAATGGGAAAAAGCTCTATGAGCTGGCCAGAGCGGGCAAAGAAGTGGAACGGCAGGCAAGACATGTGGATCTGCCGGCGATTGAGATTCTGGAAATAAAGTTTCCCGTGGTAAAATTCCGCGTGGAATGTTCCAAGGGAACCTATATCCGCAGTCTCTGTGCCGATATTGGGGAAAAACTGCGCTGCGGCGGCACCATGCAGAGCCTCGTTCGCACCAGAGTCGGGGAATTCCGGCTGGCAGATGCCCTGACACTTGCACAGCTGCAGGAACTTCGGGACACGGAGAGGCTGGAGGAAGCACTGCTTCCCACAGACCGTATTTTTTCGGATTTTCCCATGTTGCATGTGGAGGAAAAGTGGCGGAAACTGATCGATAACGGGAATGCTTTTTATCCGGGACAGACTGTGGAACAGACCACACATCCGGCAGGAGAGTGGGTGCGCATCTACAGAGAGGATGACAGCTTCGTGGGCATTTATGCGTATGATGAAACGAAGGAATGGTACAAGCCCGTGAAGGTCTTCCCAAGTAATACAGAAAGCAGGAAATAGACTTGGAAATCATTGCAGAAACAACAGACTTTTATCTGGAAAAAGATACAGCAGTAGCCATCGGTAAATTCGACGGAGTCCATCTGGGCCACAGGAGACTTTTGGAAGAGATTCTTGGCCGAAAAAAATACGGGCTGGCGGCGTGCGTGTTCACCTTTGACCCTACACCGGCAGTGCTGTTCGGCCTGTCTGACGGTAAAGAACTGACTACCAGAGAGGAAAAAAGACGCCTGTTTGAACGTCTGGGAATCGACACTCTGATCGAGTTTCCTCTTACGAAGGAGACTGCAGCCACAGAGCCAGAGTGTTTTGCAACAGAGATTCTGGCCAAACAGATGAATACCCGGTTTGTGGCGGCAGGCGAGGATCTGTCTTTTGGCAAGAACGGCGCAGGAAATGCCGAACTTCTGGAGAGAATGGCGCCGCATCTGGGCTTTTGCGTCCAGACCATAGAGAAGATCGAAGTGAACGGCATCGAAGTCAGTTCCACTTACATCCGCAAGCTGGTGGAAGAGGGCCGGATGGAAGAGGCCGAAGAGATGCTGGGAATGCCTTATACACTGGTGGGAGCAGTGGAGCATGGCAATCATATCGGACATACCCTGGGATTTCCAACGGTGAATCTGCTGCCTCCCGCAGGCAAACTTCTGCCGCCCAACGGAGTTTACTATGCGGCGGTGCGCCATAATGGAAAGGTCTATAAGGCCATCAGCAATGTGGGAACCAAACCCACGGTTTCTTCTGAAAAAGTGATGGGGGTGGAATCTTATCTGTATGATTTTGACCAGGACATCTACGGGCAGGAGATCGAGGTGGCTTTGAAAAGATTTCGGCGCCCGGAACGCAGATTTGGATCGCTGGAAGAACTTAAGGAGCAGCTGGACCGGGATATTGCGGATGGTCGAAATGCGTAGGAAAAACAGCTGTTTTACGCAAACACGGTAGAAATTGCGTAAAGTTTTGTAAAGAAAAGTAAAAGAAAAGTAAAATTTACATTGCAAGTTTTTATTCTATCTCGTAAAATATATTTTGGAATGTTTATATAAGAATAAATTTGAAAATTATTGTTTTGGTTTTTCGGAAGAGAATCAAGAGAGATTGAGGGATTAAAAATGAGCTTTGGAACAATATTGACAATGGCAGGAGGTCTGGGACTGTTTCTATCCGGAATGGAGTTGATGAGTGATTCCATTGAGAAGGTAGCAGGTGCCAGACTTCGTCGTATTCTGGAAATCTTTACCACGAACCGTTTCATGGGTATGATCGTCGGTATTATTTTTACCGGTATCATCCAGTCCTCTTCGGCATGTACGGTTATGGTCGTCAGCTTCGTTAACTCTGGTCTGATGAATCTGTATCAGGCGGCGGGCGTTATCCTCGGTGCAAACATCGGTACTACCATTACTTCACAGCTGGTATCTTTTAATTTATCCAAAATAGCACCGCTGATCCTGCTGGTGGGTGTGGTCGTGATGATGTTTACGAAGAAGGAAAAGGTCCGTAAGGTGGCGGAAGTGGTCGTTGGTTTCGGTATCCTGTTCGTAGGCCTGAGCACCATGTCCCAGGCTATGGCGAACATGAAGAATGAGCCACAGGTGGTCAATCTGCTGATGTCTCTGAAGAACCCGTTCTTAGCCACATTGATGGGATTTGCTCTGACAGCCATTATCCAGAGTTCGTCCGTAACGGTCAGCATTGTGTTGTTGCTGGCTAATCAGGATCTGCTGCCGTTACCTATTACGCTGTACATTATCCTGGGATGTAATATCGGTGCCTGCGCTACCGCAATGTTAGCTTCCATGACCGGTAAAAAGGACGCAAAGAGAGCAGCACTGATCCATCTGCTGTTCAATATTATCGGTACGGTTATTATTTACATTGCCCTGTTTGTGGCAGGAGACCAGATCGTGGAATTGATCAAGTCCATTTCCGCAGATAACGGTCGATTCGTAGCAAATGCACATACGCTGATCAAGATTGCACAGGTAATTATGCTGTTCCCGTTCACCGGCTGGCTGGTGAAGATGACTTACCTGATCGTACCCGGCGAGGATCAGAAGGTTGGCTACAGAGAGAGCTATCAGTTAAAATACATCGGCGACAAAGTGGTGTTCAACCCCGCCACTGCAGTGGTAGAAGTTATCAAGGAGCTGGAGCGTATGGCTTCTCTGGCAGAGGAGAACTTAAACCGTGCCATGAATGCCCTGATCACGTTGGATGAAGAGGACATCGAGGAAGTCTACGAGGTAGAGAAAAATATCAATTTCCTGAACCATGCCATCACGGATTATCTGGTGAAGATCAACCAGACCACACTGCCCATCGAGGATTTGAACAGTCTGGGTGCCCTGTTCCATGTGGTGAACGATATCGAGCGTATCGGTGACCATGCGGAGAACGTGGCGGATGCTGCCAGACAGCGTAAGGAAGAAGGCGTTTCCATCAGTAAGGAAGCCCAGAAGGAACTGGGAGATATGCTGGAAATGGTCAACAAGATCATCCGTTATGCTGTAGAAATGTTCGCCAAGAGCGATGAATCCCATATGCAGGAAATCGTTACTCTGGAGGATCAGGTAGACGAGAAGGAACGCGAACTGCAGAAGAAACATGTAGAGCGTCTGACCAAGGGAGAGTGTTCTCCCGAAGCCGGCATGATCTTCTCCGATATCGTATCCGGACTGGAGAGAGTAGCAGACCATGCCACCAATATCGCTTTTGCCATTACCACAGAAGAGGATGCCGAAGACGGCGATATCAAACGGTAATTAACTGGAAAGTTAGTAAAGAAATGCTATCAAATCCCCGTAGCCCTTGGCAAGGTATAAGAAACGCGGCACGCTCGTACTTTAGTACGATGCGCTCCTGTCGCAGAGCGTAGCGGTACATAAGCGGTCACAATACGACCGCAATGCGTCCCTTGGGACGCTATGGTACCGACGTCTGCTTACGGCACTGCTTATTCTTATACCCAGCCGGGGCTACTGTTTTTTTGAAAGCTTTCCAAAACGCAGAACTCCCGGCGTATGCGGTGCCATGTCGAAGATGTTTGTCGGAGGATGTTGATATTTTCTAGAAAAGTGCTGAAAGGCAGGGGGAAAGCGGACACGATGTCCGCGTCAGCCGATTGTCGACATGGATGTCGACTGTAGGCGGCCCCGTCATGACGAGAACTACTCATCACTTTTCGTAGAAAATTCACATCCGGAGACCTTACATCGAGACATGTGTATCGCATGCTCCGGGAGTTCGTGGATTTTGCCAATGTATTTAACTAACTTTCCATTTTATGCAGAGATGATTAACCTAATACACCAAAAGTGTTGGGTATCTTTTCTAATTGTCATTTGTCCGGCTGGTCCGAATGTCTATTGCTGTGTTCCCGTAGATGAAAAGCATTGGCGGCCTGCCGACGGCGTTGTTCTTCCAGTGCGGCATAGTGTTTTCTTGTGGTATTTACATCTTTATGACCCAGAACATCTGCTACCAGATAGATATCCCTGGTTTCTTTATAGAGTTCGGTACCGTAGGTACTGCGTAGTTTATGGGGCGTGATTTTCTTTAAGGTGGTTACCCGGGAGGCATATTTTTTTACCAGATTCTCTACGGAGCGGACGGCCATCCGGCGACTCTGCAGGGACAGGAACAGAGCATTCTCATGTCCTTCGGCTGGAATGATATGTTCCCTTTGCTCCAGATAGTCGAGCAGAGCGGTTTCTACTTCATCGCCGAAGTAGACGATTGCTTCATAACCACCTTTTCTCCGGATCTTGATGCCGCCGTTATTGAAATCCACGTCGTTAATATCCAGACCTACACATTCCGATACACGGATGCCGGTTCCCAACAGAAGCGTCAGGAGGGCAACATCCCGGAGCTTTGTTTTCTTGTGGTATTCCAGTTCCTTTTTGGTCAGCTTGGTGCCGTCCTCCACCTGATCTAACAGAATAGCCACCTCATTGGGTTCCAGACGGATGATCTCTTTTTCATGACGCTTCGGCAGAGGAACCAGTGCCGCTGTGTTTTTCTCGATACGTTCGCTCTGAAAATAGTAATTATAGAAGCTTCGAAGAGCAGCCAGTTTTCTTGCCTTTCCCCGTTCCTCGTTCGTAATATTTTTCCCATCCTTCTGATACAGGCTCATATAGTCCAGATATTCTTCGATATCCGTCCGCTGTACCATATCCAGAACGGAAAGGGGAAATTCAGTAATCTCCATTTTATGGCAATAACTGTTTTTCTCATGGAGAAATTCAAAGAAAAGTCGAATATCATAGGCATAAGCCAGTCTTGTTCTGGTGGAAGTATAAGGCTCAATTCCACGGAAAAAATCTCTGCAGAAGCTGGGGAGCGTATCCAGAACCTTGCGGAGTTTTAAGATATTGTTTTTATTCTGTTCATCGTGATAATTTTCTTCGTTAATGACTGCCAAAGTAATCTGACCAACCTTCCATATTTCCTCGTTGGATCGCGGTGAAAATACGATCCTTGACACCGGGATTTTCCCGATGAATCTGTTGCAATAGTTCTTTTATGTATTCCCGCGTGGTATGCCCATCTGCAGGACAGGGACTTTTGACCACGGGTACCTGATATTTGTTCACAAAACCGATAACTTCGGCTTCCCGCATATAGATCAGCGGCCGGATCACGGTCAGACCGGTTTTATCCAGATGCGTTACCGGAGAAAAGGTATGCAGTCGGCCCTCGTAGAAGAGGGAGAGCAACATGGTCTCTACTACATCATCTTCGTGATGTGCATAGGCAATCTTATTGCACCCCAGCTCCTTAATCGCATCGTTCAGTGCACCTTTACGCATTTTCGCACAAAGAGAACAGGGATTGTCCTCCTTGCGGTCTTCAAATACGATTTGGGCAATAGAAGTCTCCACTACGGTATATGGGATATTTCTGTCAGCACAAAGTGTACGGATTTCATTCAGATTCAGATTCTGAAATCCAAGATTGACTGTGACTGCAATAACTGTAAAATGCTTCGGATAAAACTTGCTGAGTTCATATAAAGCCAGCAGGAGAGTAAGACTGTCCTTGCCTCCGGAAATCCCCACAGCGATCCGGTCGCCTTCTTCGATCATATGATAGTCAGCCACAGCCTGTCTGACACGGCTCAATACTTTTTGTAATGTCATTGCTAACTCCATTCTTTTACTGGTATCTATTTTATACTGCCGGGAATTCTTTTTCAACAAAAACGACAGATTTCTTCTTGTGGTGAGCGAAAAACCATAGTATATTAAAAGAGATAAGATTTTATGAAGAAAGGTGTAGTTGAATGAAATACGACTTAAAAAACAATAAGTATTTTCGCTGGGGTCTGACCGCATTTCTGACCATTGCAGCCAGTATTTGTTTCTATTATCTGTTATTCCACGGAAGCAGTATCAAGACAGGCTTTCATACGATCATCGGGATTCTGATGCCGGTGGTATTTGGACTGGTGACGGCATATCTGCTGACCCCGGTACTTAATTTTATAGAAACCAAACTGCTATTTCCTTTGTGCCGGAAAATGAAGGTGAAGGAGAGCAGGAAGCGCAATTCCATTGTCCGTGGTATTGGCATACTGATCACGGCATTTTTGTTCGTCACCCTGATTTATAGTCTGGTTGCCATGATGCTTTCCCAGATTGTTCCCAGTATTGTAAATATTGCTTCCAATTTTGACACCTACATCAGCAATTTTACAAAATGGATCAGCAAGCTTATGGATGACAATCCGGAGCTGGGCAGTCAGATCACTTTTCTGATTGATAAGTATTCCGTAGAACTGGAGAATTGGTTAAATAACACAGTACTGACCAAGACCAGTCAGGTGATCATGACAGTATCTTTGAGCGTAATCAATATTCTGAAGAGTCTTTGGGATTTTATCATCGGATTCGTTATTTCCATTTATGTACTGGCAAGTAAGGAAAAATTTGCCGGACAAGCGAAAAAAATGGCCTATGCTTTCTTTGAACAGAAAACAGCCAACCGCCTGATCAAGAGTTTTCGCTTTACCCATAGCACTTTCATCGGATTTATCGGCGGCAAGATTGTAGATTCCTTTATCATCGGATGCCTGTGCTTTATCGGAACCACGTTATTGCAGACACCGTATGCGGCACTGGTCAGCGTGATTGTGGGTGTGACCAATATTATTCCCTTCTTTGGTCCTTATCTGGGAGCTATTCCCAGTGCCATCCTGATCCTTGTGGTGGATCCGATGCACCCTTTAAACTGTGTTTATTTCGTCCTGTTCATTCTGGTGTTACAGCAGTTTGACGGAAATTTCCTGGGACCCAAAATTCTGGGCAATTCCACCGGGCTTACCGGTTTCTGGGTGATTTTCGCCATCACGGTATTCGGTGGATTATTCGGTATTCTCGGCATGATCGTCGGGGTGCCTATCTTTGCAGTGATCTATGCGGCTATCAAGGCAGTAGTTAATACGTTCCTTCGGAAAAAGGATCTGCCGGTAGAGACAGAACAATATTCTTATCTGAAAAATATTGATGAAGAGGGATTCCATACACTGAATTCCAGACTGCAAAAGGATCATGAGCTTAAAGATCAAACTGATTTCAGCCAGGATAAAAAAGATCAAGAAGAGAAAAACGTAGGAGAGAAGTAGACAAATGCGATTTGTAATACAACGGGTACAGCATGCAGAGGTAAAAGTAGATGGAGAGGTAACAGGCAGCATCGGCAAAGGTTTTCTGGTACTGATCGGCGTGGCCGAAACAGATACCAGAGAGATTGCCGACAAAATGATCAAGAAGCTTCTGGGGCTGCGGATCTTTGAAGACGCTCAGGGCAAGACCAATCTGGATCTGCATGCGGTGGAGGGCGAATTGTTACTGGTGTCACAATTTACTCTGTATGCGGATTGCAAAAAAGGCAATCGTCCATCCTTTATCAAAGCCGGTAATCCGGATATAGCCAATGAACTATACGAATACATTATCGACAGATGCCGTGAAAGCATCGCCACCGTGGAAAAAGGAATCTTTGGCGCCGATATGAAAGTATCTCTGTTAAATGACGGGCCTTTTACCATATTGCTGGATTCCGAGGAAATCTGTTAAAAATAGCTTTCGAAAGGCGTATTATAGGATTATTTCTAAACACAACTATTCGTTAAACTTGTGTTTTGCGCATAGTTAGTTCTGCGTCTGCTATCGTAGTAAGGGCTGATTTGTTCCTTAACAGACCGGAATGTGTTGGCTCTGCATGGGCAGTACACATTCCGGTTGAAAAATGTGCTTGGTGAAGTAGTTATCTATTCGCATAATCAATCAAAATCTTTTTGCAACTATTGCAACGATAAGCTTCACAATGAGGGATTCCTTCTGAACCTTTACTCAATTCCAGATCGTCCGATTTTTTAATGCGAAAAACTTTTGTCAGATTATCAACTGCAAAAGTAATGTCTCGTGAGCTCATTAGGTATCCTCTTATCATTTCTTCACCACAATATGGACATTTCATGCCGATTTGCCTCCCTCGTAAAACTTTAATTATTTTTTTCGCAATAATATTGCAAATAAAACGATTAGAACTAATCCAACAACTCGATTAACTTATCAAGAAAGGCCTCTTCCCCCCATGTATTAATTTTGAAAAATACAGCTTGGCTTCCTCCTGCTGTAATTGCAGAAAGTTGTACTGGATCTTTATCATTTTGAAAAAGTGTAATATTAAGACTCACTCTGTTTCCTCCTGCATAGCTGTAACGCTCAAAAACACGAACGCTGCAACGCGCAGTTCCACTTCGAAAGTCACTGGCATCTTCTAGCGTTGCAGACATACTACCATTTATTATTCCGTCTTCAATTTTAGAAAGCAACTGATCAAAATCTTCATTTATATATCTTTCTATTTTTGCCATGCAAAACACCTTCCTTTCAACTATCTACACTGAAATTTGAATCACTATTTACTTATGCTTCATAGTGCCTGTCACCAATGTGTTCCATCCAATGTCAAAACTCTAAGCTATCCGCGTTCAAAAGGAAATATTTCATTCCCATGATGACAAATCCCTCATCATTTCTCCAAGGTCTTTTGCTGCCATTTACAATGACAACCTTCTTGAAAGAGTCCGGGATATTACGCAGAGAATTGAACTCCTGAGTCTGCTTTTCTTCTGAAGTCATGTCATAAGCAACCTGGATGTAGTATCTCTGATTGCCTTGGTTAACTACAAAATCAACTTCCAGCTGCTTACGGACACGCTTGCCCTCTTTATCTTTATCAAAGATTTGCACAACACCCACATCAACATTGTAGCCACGAATCAGAAGCTCGTTATAAACAATGTTCTCCATGATGTGAGTAGGTTCCTGCTGTCTGAAATTCAAACGGGCATTTCTCAGGCCTGGATCAGTAAAGTAGTATTTCAGATTTGCACCAATATACTTTCTGCCCTTAATATCGTATCGGTTTGCTTTAGAAATCAAAAACGCATCTGCCAAATAGTCAATATGATTGGAAATCGTTTTATTTGTATAACTCATCTGACGCTCACTGGCAAAGGTATTAGCAATCTTTGAAGGGTTGGTCGGTGCGCCAATTGCAGATGCAAGCATATCAACCAGAATGCCAATTTCATCCACATTTTGGATCTTGTTTCTTTCAATTACGTCCTTCAGATAAACATTTGCAAAGATGTTTTTCAGGTAATCTGCCTTCTGTCGTTCACTCTGTAAACCTACGACCTGCGGCAATCCTCCATAGATCATGTAGTCATCCCAGGCATCGTCGTAATCACCTTCATAGACAGAATAAAACTCTGCAAAAGAGAGGGGATAGATTCTGATCTCATCACCTCTGCCACGGAACTCAGTCACAATGTCGCTGGACAGAAACTTAGAATTGCTTCCGGTGACATACACATCAATGTTGCTCATCATATTATTGAATGGCATCGAGATCTCATCCAAAGTCTTCCCCCATACGTCCGCATCCTGCAAAACAAGGCCCTCCGATAAAATCACATTTCCTTCATTCTGAAGAATCACTTGCAAGCCAAATAAATCCCTATAAAACTCTATGGATTTTTCTATATCATCTACCACAATCAGTACATTCTTTAGTTACTGCATGGCTATAATGCAAAATATAATGTAAATTTAAAGGAGAAAATACACATGAAAAAAATTAAGGAAATAGCTTCAGGATTATTAATACTTCCTTTCAGGTATAGATGACTACACTGTTAAATTCATTTAAATTTCTCTACAAAAGCTCACTGCTGGTTCAAAAAATACCAACAGTGAGCTTTTATTTCTTACCCCCTATTTCCTTTTCCTGCGAATAATCACTACTGTAATTATTGCTATGCAAGCTACCATGACCAAAACTATCGGAAGAAGATTTCCTTCATCACCAGTTTGCACTGCCTGACCTTTTTGATTTGTATTTTGACCTGCATTATTTTGATTTCCTCCTACATCTACTGTAGTTTTCTGTACCAATGCGCGACGTGCATTTTCTAATTCTTCTGTTGCTGCTTTTACTTCTTTTGCACTACCTGACTTCAGAAGTTTTTTCGCTTTTTTCAATGCATCTTCTAATCTCTGATAAGAGTCTTCTGTATACAACTCCTTATCCACTTTTTCAGCCGCCTGAATCTTATCCTTTAATGCTTCTACATTAACCAGTTTTTTCATTGCCTCTTGAATCTTATCAATATATTTATCATCAGCGCTCTTTTCTGCCTCTGCGACAATATCCATCAATTCCTTATAAGAGTCTTCTGTATAAGATTCAGCCTTCAATGCCTTCGCTGCCTGAATCATCTGCTCCAAAGCTGCTTTATCACTTGTAGTCAATCCATTATATTTTTCTTCGATTAGTTTCAGCGCCTGTGCAACCTGTTCTTTTGTACCTGCATCAAGAAGTTGTTTTCCTGCTTCTACAGCTGCAACATAAGACTGATAACTTTCGTTCGTATATAAAGTACCGTCTACGCTTTCTGACTGTTTAATCGCTGCCTTCAGAGTACTGATATCAACTAGATTTAACATGCTATTCTGGAAAGCAGTTCTCTTAGTAATAAAGTCTTTTGGATTTACACGTTCTGTTCCGGCTATTTCTGCCTCTTTATCCGTAGCCACCAACGTATCAATTTCTGATTTAATCGCTGTCAACGCCTGATAACTAGCTTTTGTATACGGATCTGCTTCAACCAAATCATATTTTTTCGTTTCCAGCTCTGCAAGTTCTCTGTTTCTTGTAGAATAGACAAGATTATTCTGCGCTTCTGTCACATTTTTCATCAGCTCATCTGCATCTGTCTGCGACAAATTATCCGGAGTTTTCATTGCCTTTTCCAACTTGCCAATTACATTTGCATATGCAGAATAAGTAACTTTTGTATAAATTGTTTCCTCATTACTGATTTTTTCAGCCAACATTTTTTTCATATTTGCGACGGTTTCTTCATTCGCTTTTGTCTTTGCATTTGTACGTGCTGACTCTAATGCTTTAATCGCTGAATCCACCATTGCCTGACTTGCATTTTCATTATCATAGATTTCCTGTGCAGTTTCTTTTGCCTGTGTGTAAGCTGTTTTGCTATCAGCTGTCCATGTGTCATCCTCTGCTTTTGCAAGTTCTGCTTTTAATGTTTCTTTGTTTACTTCTCCGCCACGTTCTGATGAAGTTTCAATCTCAGCAATTTCCGGAATTACATCTTTCCAAGTAACCGTCAGTGTTTCCAGCATTTTTCCTTCTGGAATAACAAACTCATTGATTACTTGATTCAGTTTTCCAAGGTTTACTTTTTCACTAGCTTTTGTAACATTACTTTTATCTAAATAAGTTGCTGTAACATCTGCTTTAGAAATATCGCCGATCTGTATCAGACGAACAGATGCGATTGATGTTGGATCTAACACTCTCCAGGTAAATGAACTGTTCTTTTTAGAAGACTTATAAGTTGTACCATAACTTCCATCCCGCATATTAGACGGAAGCTTTCCAACTTCTTCAATTGCTTCTGACACAATCTGTCTACTCTGCTCAGGAGAAATATATTCTCCTCCATTGATCTGCAGTTCATTAATTGCAACCCATCTATGATTATATGTTTCATTCGGCATGATGCGGATATATCTTCCATCTACATCCAGACCTGTTGCTTCTTTATACATATATCCCGGATTTTTATCATCATGGGTCAGAGTAATGCCTTGCATGTCTTTCGCTACTGTATTATCATGCACATTTTGAGTTGGTTTTCCAACCGTCATAACCTCTGTCCAGTTTTCACCATCTGTTGACACTTCAAATTTTGCATTTCTCAAATAATTCAACTGTGTTTCTACAATATAGTAACGCAGAGAGTTAAAGTGAATAACTTGTCCCAGATCAAATGTGATATGTTTGCCAGCTTCCTGTTTTCCATTGATCATACCCAATGTACTTAATTTTCCATCAAATACATTTCCAACAGTTCCTGCCACACGCATATCATTTGCATCCTGTGCTTTTTCAAAGTCTGTATCTACTTTTTTAGCTCCGACAAACTTATAAGTCACTTTAAAATCATTCAAAGTAATCTGGCTTGCTTCTTCGCCATTATTTTTAATGCGTATATACGCTGCATCTACATTTTTTGCATCCGCTGCGTAAGGCTTCCATGTGATTTCATTCATAGACGTCTCCAGAACTACATTTTCCGAAAGTGCCGGAATTGTAATATTCTGTATTGCTTTGATATCGCCAAGTTTCACTCCGATATACTCGTCTTTGTTCAATGTAACTGTTCCGTTACTTAATGAAACACTGCCTTCCTCCAGACTTGCAGTGATATTTGTATCAACGTTCGTATAAAGCCCTGCTCTCGCACCACTTGCATCTTCATTTGCCGGAGAAAGAATCTCTATTTCACCAATTCTTACCCAGCCTCCTGTTACTGTATTATTATGAATACGCACCGCTTTTACATTAGCAACATTTCCGAATGAAATGGTCTGATCACCTTTATCCGACAATGTACCCGCTTTTGTCCATGTACTCGTTCCCTCAATCTGATACTCTACATCTGCATTGCTGAACTTATCACTCTTTGCTGAAACTCCCTGCACCAAACGGAAGGAACCAATTGTTTTTGGCTCCGGGAAAGTAACTGTCAATGTTGCTCCTGCTGGAATTGTATCTCTTCCGGGGTTTTCGTATGGTCCTTTTGCCAGCCATACTTCACTGCTGTTATCTCCATCAAAATATTTATCTTCCGATGCGTTATTTTGTATAGATATCTGCTCATATGTAACAGTTCCTGTATATCTTTTCTGTGTATTTGGATTGATTCCGGTGTCAATATAATCAGTTACATATTTTGCCATCGCTTTAATAAACGGAACAATATGCTGTACTCCGACTTCTGCTTTTTCATAATGATCCAGATACCAGAGTTCATGTGTCTTTGACTGCTCGAATGCAGCTTTTGCTTCTGCATTATAACGAAGTGCAGTATCTGCATCCTCATTGACAATTGCCTTAATAGCATTCAAATATCCAATTGCTGAAACAGTTGTATCATCCCAGCAATCCAGCCAATATACAATCTGATCTCTAACCTTTATGTCTACAGCCTGTTCTCTATAAACAGCAGCTGCATTCTGTAAAATCTGGAATTCCGCAATCAATGCATCCGCTTCTTCTACAGTAACTGTACCTGTCTTTAATTTATCACGAAAATCCGTCAGTTTCGGAGCTAAATCTACGGATTCCTGCAATGCTGTTACTCGAGAATCCATGTTCTGATTCATCATATGTTTAGACAATTCATACAACGCTGTAGAGGCTTCCGTTTTCGCTGCTGAATTGTGGTCTACATATTTGAAAGAATCCTGCCATGCCTTGTTTGCTATATCTGCATTTTCCCAAATATTCCATGAATAACATGCATTTCCGAAAATTGCCACTTTACTTGGCTCTGACTGCTGCATCGGATTAAGTACGATACCTTGAATCTTTGCCGGATCAACTCCTGGATGTAGGAATGTTGTATATCCGCCCATGATCAGATGGCTTTTAGAATTATCTGTACAAGGCCAGTTAATCCACATATAAGGACCGCGTCCCGCATTATTCGTAAATGTATTGGTAAAGTTCTGGTTTACTTCGCCCCATACTCTACCGCCTGTCATAACAATCTGTACATTTTCCGGGAAATTTTTGTAATATGCCTGTCCGTTGTACATATATTCCTGTGGACAAAACGGCAACGTCTGTTTCAAATCCGGATATGTTTTTTTCATTTCTGCCAGCCACGCTGTCATATCCGTTAAAAACTTATTATAATTATTTCCACCTACGTTTCCCGCATCGTCTGCCAGAATTGCAACCTGTCTGACACCGGCATCAATCACCTGAGCAAGTTTATCTTGTACTGCTTTTAAATCAGCTTGATAATTGCCGTCAAATCTAACCGGATTATACATAAACGTATGAAGTGCATACACAAAACGGCATTTAGATGCATTCCCAGCTTCTGCCAAAGGTCTGATTAATGTATTCAGTTCCTCTTCTGTATATAATTCTCTCCATTTTGCATTATGCTTTGGATCATTTTTCGGTGCATAGAAATAGGAATTCAGTTTATAATAACCGCCCCATTTCATAAGATTGATTCTATCTTCTGTAGACCATGGATTTCCATAATACCCTTCAATAAATCCACGACTTGCAACATCTGCCCAGTCCTCAATGTGAAAATTCCGGATGGTATTACTATCCATCTGCTTCAAAATATGATACAACGTCGTCAATCCATAATAACTTGCATCTGTGTCTGCACCTACTACAGTAATCACATCATTATTACTATCCAATACATAGGCGTCCAGCTTTTCATACAAATCCGCTGACTGCATATTCACATGTTCATTTGCATAAGTATCTGCAACTTCTCCCGAACCATCAATTCCAACAAGAATATTCGTCTTGCCCTCTTCAATTGACTCGGATGTGGTCACTGTTACCCCGTCTTTCAACGCAAGTGCTTCTGCTAATCGATCTTTCGTTGCCTGATCGATTCCTGATTCATATACTACATTGACCTCGTTTTTGATAACATAGTCACCTTCCGTATATTGAACCACCTGTGGATTCGGATAAATTTCATACTCTGCAGCCGCAGCTTCACTCCGGACTGGCGATATTGTCAGTCCGGAAACAGTCATTACTAATGCCATGACTCCTGCAGCGAATTTCTGAAAGCCTTTTTTGTTCTTTCTATCAATTCGTAATTTTTTCAAAATTTCCTCCTTAAAAGGATTGTCACATAATACTCTTCAAATTGATTATTTAACATCTTTCCTTTTCTTTCCAATCATTATAGCTCCTACTATTCCTACTATACCAGCTGCTGCTAATACAACTACGCAAATTCCTACTGATGCAGTATCCCCTGTTTGTACTGCATTATTTGAATTGTTTGTATTGCCTGTATTTCCTTTGGAGCTACCATTTCCGTCCGGTTTACCTGAACCCTGGTTTCCTGAATCCGGTTTTTCTGGATTCGGTTTTTCTGGATTCGGCTTTTCTGGATCCGGCTTTTCTGGATCCGGCTTTTCTGGACTCGGCTTTTCTGGATCCGGCTTTTCTGGATCCGGCTTTTCCGGACCCGGCTTTTCTGGATCCGGCTTTTCTGGATCTGGTTTCTTAGCTTCTGTCACTGTGATTGCAAACTCTGTTTCAAAACCACCATAGGTCACTGTTACTTTTGTATTTCCTTTAGACAACGCTGTCTTTGTATCTGGATTAAATGCAAAGTCTTTTGCAGTCTCTTCTGAATATACAACATCCGCCGTTGTACCATTGTCATATGATGTAGTAAGTACAAGACCTGTAGGATCTAAGGTTTCTCCTTCTTTATATGTTGTTTTTGTCGGGAAGCTCTTTATGGAAATATTATTCATTTCCGGTTTTTTCAACTCAATTGTAAATGATACCTCTTGACTTCCTGTATATCCATACTGTCCAATACCTGTTACGATTGCAGTTGCAGTTCCTGGTGCCTCATTATTATTATAAGTAAGTTTGTAGTCTATGCCATATCTGAGCACCTTATCTCCCAAGGTAACTTCAATGTCTTCTTTTGACAATGTTACCGGATGATCTTTATCTACAACAGAAACCAGTTTTTTCTCATTTGTAAGAGAAACAGTTGCATCTGAAATGTCTGTCTTTGAATCTGCTTTACGCAAGCGAATCTCTGCAGCACTTGCAAATTTATTCTGCTGTGATCCTTCACCATAAGTTTCAACGCCGGTAAGTCGAACATATTTTGCTTCTGTCGGTTCATTAAACATTGCGATATACCAGTCATCTGTATTATCCCAATTTCCAACAGAAACTTCTGTCCAATTTTGATCGTCCTTACTTACCTCTACTCGATACTTACTGATACGTCCATTTGAAGCACCACCACGTCCTTTGTAGCGTAATGCATCTAGGCTAGTAATTTCATTTAACTCAAATTTAATCCAAAATGTATCACGACTCGCTTGCGGATTCCATGATGTATGCCAGATAGTACCTTCATTGCCATCTAAAACATATCTTGCCGGACCTTCATTGCCTTGTCCACTCTGTTCACTTCCAGCTGTCACCGACATTTTTTGGGTATCATAATCCCGTCCTGCATAAACTGGATCTGTATTTCCAACACCTTTTCCGTCTAAGTTGATGACAAATTCATTTCTGGTTGTATGATCTTCTGATTCAATGATTAGCTTCGCTTTATTTTCATACGGCGGTACATAAGTTATCGCTGCATTATCAGCTGCCACATAGTCTATTGTATCAATAACAATAGCTTCTGTATCAAAACTTCCTGCAGCAAGTTCTTCCTCACTTAACTCAAGACCATTTACCGTTAATTTAGAAAGATTTGCAGTAGAATTGGTCGTATATGAACCATTCCACTCAATAATCTCTACTTCTGTAATACCAGTACATGTTTCTGTTTTTCCTGCCTCTTGAGGAGTTGTATTTGTTACTTGCAGTTTTACAAAAGTTGCTACAGTTGGATCAAATGTATATGTATATGCTTTTACACGTTCTGGACTTTCATTTTCCGCAATTGTTTCTTCCACTGAAAGTTCTTTCCAACTTCCTTCATCTCCTGTTTCAGATACAAAGAGTTTTGTTCTTCCTTCCCGAGGGAATGTCATTGCACCATTATCTTTGGAATAATATACAACAATTTTTCCTACACGCTGCTGAGTAGCATAGCGGAATGTGATTTCAGAAGTTGGATCTGTATTTCTAGTTGCCCAGTTTGACCAACAAGTTGGATTTGCGCCTCCACTGTTGTTGTCTCCAATTTCTTTCTTTCCATCCTTAATTGCATCCAGTGTATCTGACTGTTGTCCTTCCGGTACATCCTGACTTAAGTATGCTGCGCTACTTACACTGGAGCCTAGCTCTATCTTCTGTTTTTCTACACGAATGGTCGCTGTAACCTCTACATTCTGTCCTAGAACATCTGCTGTTCCTTTCACTGTCACAATTCCTTCTGCATCGTAACTTCCATTCGGTTCTCCCCAAGCAACTGGGAAGGACGCATTCATTACTTCACCATCTTGAAGTACCGCCGGTCTAGATTCCGGAAGTGTCGGTTTCGTTCCAAGCGGAACAGTTGTTGAATAGTTCAGCAGGGAAACTACCTGGTCAATCATATTGACGATTACTGTAAGAGTATCTCCTGCCTCTGTTGTACCTGCTACAGAAAATGTACCACTCTGTGCAATCTGTTCTTCTGTAATTGCATCCCATGTTACAGGAATCTCTTTTTCACTTCCATCTGTATACACTGCTTTAACAGTACTCGGAAGCTGTGGCATATTACCGGTTTTTACATAGTAGTTTTTAGACATTTCGTAATAACTGATAGCCTTTTCTCCTGTTGTATCCTGTTCTACCGAAGTCGTTGTTACTGTCACTGAAGAAGTTTCCAGACCTTTTGCACTGGCTGTTACTGTGAAACTTCCCGCTTTTTTTGTAGACTGTACAATTGCCAGTACTTTTCCTGCAAATGCATTTCTGCTATTTGCCTGATAGGAGGTATGATCGTCTTGTCTTCCGTTATCAATACCCACCAGTTTACCTTCGCCTTCTACTTTAAAGCTTACTTTATCTTCCGCATTCGGAATAATATTTCCATCTTTATCTGTTACATCTACAGTTACATAAGTTAAGTCCGCTCCATCTGCTGCAATTGTATCGCGGTCAACTGTAGCTTTTAAATTCTTCTTCTCACCGGTGGTTGTTACAGATGTTCGACCATTCAGTTTTTCCTCTGAAATTTTCTGTCCATCCTGTCCGTAAGCTACTGCTGAAATTGTACCTGCTTTATACGGAACCTGCCATGTCAGATATAAATTCTTATGTTCTGTACCAGACTTATCCGTGCCTTCATAATACTGATATGTATACCCTTGTGTATTTGACTGTTTCTGTGTAAATTCCTTTGTCCCAAGGCTCTTCTTATCACCCGTTTTTGCATCTGTAAAGAATAATTCTACTTTTTTCGCATCTGTATAAACGACAACCGGAACCTTTCCACTGCTATCTTTCTTCACTGCATCTTCATTCCATGCCGGTAAAATATGAAGGGTATTTACTTCGTCATTCCACTGGCTCTGATAGAAGTAGTAACTATCTTTTGGAAATCCTGCAGTGTCAATAATTCCAAAATATGAATTCTTTGGAGACGGCCATGTTCCTTGTGCTCCTTTTCCAGTTCCGTTCCATGGTGTCGGCTCTCCAATATAATCAAAACCGGTCCATACATATTCGCCTGCCACAAAATCTCTCTTAATAACCTCGTACCAGGCACTGCTGGCAACTGCCCCCCAGTTAACTGCTGAATTATCATAGGATGTTAACTTCTGACCCGTCTTACTTCCATCTATTCTGTCATATACACCTCGACTATTGACTGCTGAAGCAGTTTCAGAACCATACAACTTCCAATTTGGGTTACTATTATGAAGCGTATCATAATCATTTCCAGAACAATAATTCAAACCAACCGTACCATTTGCAGTTGTCATAGCATCCATCATGTTTTTCGGTATTCCAATCTTATTACCTTTTAACACGTTGTCGCCACGTGTTGCCGGTCTTGTGGTATCCAACGCAGTTGTCCAATCAATCAAATTCGCCTGAACATTTGCATACGCCTGTGTCAATACACCGGTTGCACCTTCCTGAACTTCATTTCCGAGGGACCACATAATAACTGACGGAGCATTCCAACCACGTTTTACTGTTGCTGTTAAGTCATATTTTGCCCAAGTCATTCCATTTTCTTTTCCAAGAATCTGATTGCTTTCATCTATTGTCTGATTGAAAAATCTGGCATAATCATTGTTATTTCCATTCTTAGCATTTTGCCAGCCATCAAACATCTCTTCTACAACAAGGATACCTTTTTCATTACAAATATTTATCAGTTCTTCTGCTGCCGGGTTATGTGTAACACGAATGGAGTTACATCCCATTTCCTTTAAGATTTCCACCTGACGCTCAATTGCACGTTTCCATGCCTCTGCTCCAAGCGCTCCCTGATCGTGGTGCATACACACACCTTTCAGTTTCATATTTGTTCCGTTTAATGAAAATCCACTATTTTCATCAAATTTAAAATAACGGAATCCATATTCTGTATCGTAAGTATCTACAACCTCTTCACCAATCTTTACTTCTGTACGCACTGTATAAAGCGCCGGATTTGTAGTACTCCATAATTCTGGATTCTGTGCATTTACTGTTGCATCAATCGCTGCGGTTTCACCTGCCGCAATCGCTTTTGTTTCTGTTGTCACAGTTCCGATATTAGCGCTTGGCTCCCCACCTTTTTTGAAAATGGTATGAGTCAATGTCACATTCTGTTCTCTGTCTGAATCGTTGGCTACAGTTGTCTTAATATTAGTAGTCACCGCTCCGTCTTTTTCTGTTTCCAAATTTGGAGTTTCTACCTTTGTCCCATATAAGTCAACATGTACAGGATTTACAATATTCAAATCTACACTTCTATAAATACCACTTCCTGAATACCAACGGCTGGATGGTGTCTGATGATTTACCTTTACCGTAATTACATTCTCACCATCAAATTTCACCAAATCAGTGATATCAAATGAGAATGGAGTATATCCATACGGATGGCTTCCCACCTGTGTTCCATTGACCCAAACTGTAGCATCCATATATACGCCACCAAAATCAATTCGCACACGTTTATTCTCCGCTGTTTTTCCAAGCGTGAAACTCTTTCTGTACCAGCCAATTCCACCCGGAAGATATCCGCTTTCTGCTTCCATCTTCGTTGAATACTCTTGTTCAATACTGTAGTCATGAGGCAGATTTACATGTTCCCATTTAGAATCATCAAATGCCGGTTCTTCCGCACCTGATCCATCTCCCAAATAGAACTTCCAGTTGTCATTAAAATTGACATCTCGTTTTGCTGCCGAATAATTGTTTACATAAACAACTTCTTTATCAGAACTCATCTGGCTTTCTGTTTCAGAAAGCACATTGACCGGAGTTCCTGCCGCAAATGAAACACTTGGAGTAAACATTCCAAAGGCAAGTGTCAGTGCAGCTGCTGCCATACCTTTTCTTTTTAAATTATACTTTTTCATACTTTTTTCTTTTTAGACTTTTTATAGCCTACTCTCTTCCTCCTTTTCCTTATTAATCTCTCGGAATCTTCGTAAATATTATCCTTATCCAAATACTCTTGCTCGTTCCACCTGGGATATCATTGAACGGTTTTGGAATCTGGATTTATCTTTTACCGAGCGAGAAATCATTATATATAGTTAATTTTAGTATCTCATAAAAATGAGAATGCAACTCGTATTTTTTGTTTCATCCCTCCTGATTCTTTGTCATATTCGGAACTCTCAATAACAGAACCTGGAAAGGGCTTATCACTCACTTAGCGCGCTACCCCTTTCTTTCGTTTTTGGATTATAATGTTCTGTGGTTGTAACATGCATTCAAGGAATATAAACCATTACAGCCAAGAAGTGGTTTCTTATAGAAGACTGCCGGGATACTCTTCAGAATATCCCGGCAGTCTTCTATAATTTTTTACTTTTCACAGCTCCGTAATTCATAACGGTCTGTTTCTGTTCATCTAGATTAGCTTCTTTTTCTGCGATATACAAGTGTTGCGATTACTGCCCCAGCGGCTACCATTACAATTCCATACAATGCGAAATTCGCTGTATCTCCAGTCTTGATTGCCTTTACCGTGTTCTGTCCTGCACCACCATTCGGAGTTGAGCTGTTAGCATTGTTATCCTTTGCTCCACTCTGGTTCACATTTCCATTATCTGGTTTCTCCGGATTTGGTTTCTCTGGAGCTGGTTTCTCTGTCTCACCATTTCCTTCTACCATAACCTTAAACTCTTTAGTGGCAACACTTCCATCTGTTCCAGTTACCTTTACTGTTACGATGACTTCTGTATCCTCTTGCGGTATAGTTACTTCGCCATTCAGCGCGATAATTCCTTCTGGATTTACACTACAAATCTCAATCTGTGCGGTTTCTGGTACTTCCGGTAATACTAGTTTCTTCGTATCTTTCTTAATAGAAGTTGCAAAAGATTTATCTGCAATAATACGACGCATGATTTCTTCTGCAGTTATCACCTGCTCAGGCTCTGCATCCTTCTCAAATACTCCGATCAGGTCTACATCCTTTTCAACCTTAA
>OGET01000254.1_pt1 | contig 30523 bp, 25 predicted proteins | sample 1570771 | NCBI WGS metagenome assembly OGET01 (sample SAMEA2582032, study PRJEB24529) | metagenome | biome: Human gut stool | place: China | collected 2011 | reverse complement strand
TTGTGACCGCTTATGTACCGCTACGCTCTGCGACAGGAGCGCATCGTACTAAAGTGCGAGCGTGCCGCGTTTCTTATACCCTGCCAAGGGCTACGGGGATTTGATAGCATTTCTTTACTAACTCTCAATTTATTGAATCAAATCATAGCACATAATCTTCTGCTGTATCTGCGCATAAGCCTCCGGCTCCAGATCATAGCCCAGATAGGCAATTCCCTGATACACTGTTTCCGGAATGAGCTCCGATGAACTCATTTTTTTACAAATAGCCTCAATCAGATCCCGCTTTGCCGCGATGATCTTCACATCTGCTGCGTAAAATTGCGCCATATCGTAATCTGAAGTATTGCCACAGGGGTTGAGACAGTTAGCGCAGTCCGGTGCAATGGCGAATTTCTCCGCATGAATCTTCTGGACTGTCTCTTCTTCGCTATCGCCGTCTGTCAACCGCAGAAATGCTTCCCGGACCACACTGTCCGTCCGCTCTGTTTTGCCATTATTAGACATGGCTCCCACCAGCCCGATCAGGGCGCTGATGATTCTGTCTCCCTGCATTTTCCTACAAACCTCCATTTTTCAGATGCCTGCTTTCCGTACAGGCAATCCTGATTATTCCATAATTTCTCCGTCAATGGAGATGGTCACTACCTGCCAGGGCAGGAACTTTCCGCTGTCCTGTATAGCCTTCTTTGCCGCCATTTCCAGTCCTCCGCAGCAGGGCACTTCCATGCGCACGATGGTCACGGACTGAATGTCGTTGTTCCGCAGAATCTCCGTCAGCTTCTCGCTGTAATTCACTGCATCCAGCTTCGGACAGCCGATCAGCGTCACTTTGCCGCGAATGAATTCCTTATGAAAATTCGCATATGCATAAGCGGTACAATCTGCCGCGATGAGCAGTTTTGCCCCGTCAAAATACGGTGCCTGCAAAGGTGTCAGTTTGATCTGGACCGGCCAGTTACACAACTGGGATTTCATTGTCGCACTACTCTCTGCCACAATTTCTGCGTTCTCCGTCCGGTTCATCTGACGCATTCTGCTTCCTGGGCATCCTCCATGGGGAATCTGCATACCTTCCCGTTGCATCTTTTCCTGTTGTTTCAGCTGCTGTGCCTGCTTTACTGCCGCCTCATCATAGGCCGGCGCCTCCCGCTCTTCGAAGGTGATGGCTCCCGTGGGACACCCCGGCAAGCAGTCACCGAAGCCGTCGCAGAAATGCTCCCTGACCAATTTTGCCTTGCCATCAATAATATCTATGGCACCTTCATGACATGCTGTGGCACAAATACCGCAGCCATTGCATTTTTCTTCATCAATATGAATGATTTTTCGAATCATGTTGCCTCCTTAATTTTGCTGTTCTCTTTGTCTCTTTCCATACTATAGCAAACTTAAGCAGGTCATTATGTTGTTTTTCCAACAAAATCATTATTTTCTTCGCATACAAGATCATCTTCTCCACCGCCCTGCGATTAATCGTAAGCAGCGCTTCTCCTTCCAACTTATGACCAATGGCCTCATAAAAAGAACCGATAGTGAACCAGTCCAACCTATGGGCACCATCATGTTCTCGCCCAGCTCCAGCGGTAAAATTCTGAACACAAAGGGCAAAAAAGTACCGCCTGCATGAATATTAGTTCCACACAAGCGGTATATACAGCACGACTTATAATTTAGAAAGATACGGTCAGCTGCATCTTGAATCTCTCTTCACCGTATACTGCGTGAGGAATATCCTTGGGCATGATCAGTGTCTCGCCCTCTTCCACATAGAATACCTCATCGCCCACGGTAAATCTGCCCTTGCCTTCCAGAACGGTCACCATGGCATCTCCGCCTGCTGCATGGGTAGATATCTCCTCGCCCTTGTCAAAGGAAAAGATTGTCATGCTCACATAATCGTTCTGTACCAGAGTCTTGCTGACTACCTGGCCTTCCTGGTATTCCACCAGCTCCTTCAGAGTTAATTTGGTCTGCTTGTCGATATTTTTATACATCGTTGTCCATCCTTTCTTAAACACATCGTTATTGTGCCTGCCCGGCATGCTCCCACCAGAGCTCTCCTTGACTTTCTGAGGTGATTATACTAGAATCATCCCATCAAGTATGTTGATTTTCCAACAAAAGGAGAATTCATTATGACTAGCACTCTTTTTCAAAATATTTTACCCGAAGATATCCCTGTTATGCTGAAGCGTCTGAATGCATATACGAAATCCTATCAAAAGGAAGAATACATCAAGCATGCCGGTGATCCTGCGGATTTCATCGGCATTATCGAATCCGGCTCCGTTCACATCCTACAGGACGATTATTACGGCAACCGCAATATCACCGCTTCTATCCCCCCGGATTCCCTGTTTGGGGAGGCTTTTGCCTGTGCAGGAATTCCATATCTTCCCGTGGATATTGTGGCAGCAGAGGACTGTACAGTGATGTTCCTAAATGGGAAAACACTGTTAAACACCTGCGACAACAGCTGCACTTTCCATCATACCCTGATACGCAATCTCCTAGGAATCGTAGCGCAGAAAAATATGTATCTGAATCAGAAGATCAAATATACCTCCCGTAAGACCACCCGGGAAAAACTGATGGCCTATCTTACCGATCAGGCAAAATTGAAAAGGAGCAACGATTTTACCATCCCTTTCAACCGGCAGGAGCTGGCGGATTATCTCGGGGTAGAAAGAAGCGCCATGTCCGCAGAGCTGGGCAAGCTCACAAAGCTTGGCATCCTCCGGACACAGCGCAGTCATTTCACCTTATTAAAACCACTGGATTAATTTTTGATCACCTTTTCAAAATCGGAAGCTGGGTGTTTGCACAGCGGACAGATAAAATCTTCCGGCAGTTCCTCGCCCACGTATTCGTAACCGCAGATGGTGCAGCGCCATACCGTCTGGCCGTCTGCGGTTTTTCCCACTTCCTCCGGCTTCGGCTTTACCTCTTCTTGATAGTACTCATAGTTTGCCGATGGCTCCTCGCTTAACACTTCCATCTCTGTCACTTCACCAATGAACATGGTGTGGGATCCCAGATCCACGGTCTGACTGACCTTTACCGCCAGATAAGCATTTGTGCCTTCTGTGATGTAGGGCACGCCATTCTCCGCATTTTTATACGCTGTGTAGTCTGCGAATTTGTCCACTTCCCGGCCGGATTGGAAACCAAAGCGCTGATATAGAGGGAATAGTGCTGTCTTACTAAGCACCGATACGTTGAACACGCCAGTCTTTAACACCATATCATGGGTATAATTTGCCTTATTGATGCATATGCAGAGCTGATTCGGAGTGGATGCCGCCTGAATCGCAGTATTGACGATACAACCGTTTGCTTTCTCTCCATCTTTCGTCGTTACGATATATAATCCATAACTTAATTTGTGCATTGCCTTGTTATTCATTATATTCTCTCCTTTTCTCCTTCAGCCTGTTTCGCTTCCTTTTTAGTATCTCTTATCTACCATATTTTATTTTCTTAACATTACTTATTTTCTTTATCTGATAATAACACAGTTGGAATTATCTGTCAATAATATTAGTAATTATTCTTATTTTTATTTCTATAATTTAAAAACACCGATACCTTTCGATACCAGTGTTTCTTATCTGTTTCCTAATAGGTCACAACGTTATGATACACTCTGTAATATCCGTCTCCGATATCCACCAGCTGCAGCTGTATTGCAAAATACTCCATACCGAGATTTTTCAACACATCCACCACATATCCCTGCTCGTAGGCTCCGGTATGATAGGATTGCTCAATGGTACTCCACAGGCTCTTAGGCACAACATTGTCAAAATGCTGGTCACCACTTCCCAGGCCGGTCAGCTGCTTCCTGCAGTCTTCATAATAGGAACTTAAATCCGTCAGCGCATCGGCTCTGGGCTCCGGCGTAGCGGCAGCTGTGGTATTGCCTGCAGAGCCTGCGGTATTGCCGGAGGGATAACGCAACGGCTCCTGAGGATCCGGATTGATATAATCACTGAGAGAGCTGCCAGGCTGCTCCGGTTCCTGCGTACCGTCTCCCTGCTGTCCGGGATCTGTAACGCTCCCGTCTGTCTGACCGCCGGAGGGCGTGGTGCCTGCGTCCGGATCCGGTGTGGCTCCGCCTGCTTCAGACGGCTGACCGATACCCGCTGCCCCTGTGGTATTTTCCTGTCTGTAAGCGGTACCGTTGCAGGCCGGCAGATACACCGACAGATTCTGTCTTACATGGGTGGAGGCAAAATCTGCATCCGTCTTGTTAAAATAGTCATATCGGATGGCCGCTGCGTCATCCCAGGTCACATCCACATTGTAATAACCATCCTCCAGCTTTACGATATTCCAGGCATGATACCCACCGGAATAACCGGTGCAGTAATAACAGGGAATTCCCAGCTGCTGTAACAGATACTGATAAGCTCTGGCATAACCGGCACACACGCTCTTCCCATTCACCAGTGCACTGTAAGCACTCTGGTTCATATCCGCTGTCAGATCATAGGTCACTGCCGATGCCAGTGCATCATGCACATATTTCTCTTTTTCATAATTGCTGTCAAGGGACGCTGCCCCGGTAATCAGATTCTGTGCCGCCGCATCAAATCTTTGCTTTGCGCTCTCCAGATCATCTGCCGTACTGTTATATTTTAAATCGATCTCCACGCATTGCCCGTTGGTCAGATATTTGCTGGAATAACCCGTCTCCAGCCAGAACATTTCCGGATGATCACCGATCACCGCCTCAAACGCTGTCTTTACATCACTGGCAGACACGGTCTTCGCCGGTGCAAACTTTTCCGTCAGGTTCTGTGCGTTGGCATAAATCTGCCGGTATACGGACTGCTGATTCTCCGACAACATCTGATAATACGGATACTCCTCTGCGGAAAATGACAGCCCCTCTCCCGTTTCTCCGGAACCTAATGTTTCCTTCAGATTCTGTGCTTCCTGATCCGGAATCTGCTGTTCTTCCGGCTGCACGGGAGTAAATCCTGTCCTGCCGCTGACATCCTCCGGAATCTGCATCTGATCCATGGACGGCGCCACGTAGCCGTTCATTTCCCCCGGCATACCATTAGGAAGCGTCACACTGATATTTCCATTCCCGGAAGTCTGTCCTTCCCCGGTCTCTTCGGTCCCAGGGGGCATATCCACTGTATTGCCATACAGTTTCTGCGCCAGAGAACTGGTCATATTGGGGTTCAATGCAAATACCAGGATTCCGCCACACAACAGCAGACACAACACTGCAATTCCTATCATGATCTTATTGACTACTTTCATCTTATGCTCCTATCAGACCGGGCTCCTGGCCTGTGCTCCTGCCCGGATTTGTTATAAAGCCAGCTTCTGCCGCTATTGCTTCTCTTCTCCTGCGGCAAGTAATCCATCCGGAGAATAGCGGTTCGTTGCATTCCACAGGATCCATTCTTCATATCCCGCATCGTAGACTGCCTGGATCTGTTCTCTGATCTGTGTTCCGTTGTAGGAAATATGTCCCGGAACCCAGGTTGCGGTAAATGCCTGCAGCCATGGCCGTACTACAGCCCTCTCCGCTTCCGGAATCTCCTGCAATTCTTCTGCAGACCCCTGCATGGCGGCCGATACCGTTTCGTAAGGATGGGCATCCGGCACCTTCAGACCAAACACACCGTTAGCATAATGAGAGGGATATACCATAGGGCTGATGGCATCCACTGTCTGTCCCAGTGCCGTGTAATCCTGCCCTACGGTCTGCACATCCGTCTCGCTGCCGATAATAGTGCCGAAGACATCTGCCGTGACCACACAGCCCTTTTCGTGAAGTCTGTCTCCCGCATAGGAGAGAAAATCCTGTATAGCCTGCCGCTTCGGATAGGCTTCCATATCCACACCGTAATCTGCCGCATCGGCATCCGAACCTACCGGGAATCGCACATAATCATACTGGATCTCATCAAAACCCAGATCTGCCGCCATCTCCGCAAGCTCTGTCAGATATTCCCAGACCTCCTGCCTGTAGGGATTTACCCAGGCCAGTCCATTGGCATCTGTCACCGGCTTACCGTCCGGCTTCGTCAGTGCCAGTTCCGGCTGTGCCGCCGCCAGAATGGGATCCTTAAAGCATACGATCCGCGCAATGGTATATATATTATGATCTTTCAATTCCTGCATCATTGTCTGAATGTCCCGGATGTAACGTATTCCAGCCTGCATTTCGGATATCCGGTCCAGCACGGGAATGTCCTGTGGAATCTCCTCATTAGTCAGCCGGAACGTCAAATTTCCCTCGTCGTTTTTCACGTCGATGACCATGGCATTCAGTTCCGTCTCATCCACCAGGCGGATCAGATCTTCCATTCCGCCACTGCCAGCCTTCGGGCCGGTGACGTAAATGCCCTTTACCTTCGTCCGTCCCGCCATGCGGTCCGCCGTGTCCTGCTCCTGCCAGGGCAGCTGTGCTTCCTGTCCCTGTGTTCCTTCTATCCCGGATGCTGCGTCCGTCTCCTTCTCAGTTCCTGTCTGCTCTGTATCTCCGGTGGCCGCAGACTCTGTGTTCCCCTCCGGCACATTTTCTCCAATGGTGGTCAATTCCGTGGAATCCACCGCCGCCGTTGTTTCTATTCCTATCACTTCTGTCCCTGCCAGAGCTATCTCATTGTCTGTTCCACAGCCGGTCATGCCAAGTATTAACACAATCCCTGCTGCCAGAAATCTCTTCCCCGGACCCGTATTTCGTATCATCAGTACTCTCCCTACATACCGCCGGTCATTCCTGTTTTCTTCATCCTGCGGTACAAAAACTTCATATTTCCCACATTCTTAATTATAATGTAACTATTCTGAATAGTTACATTATATTTTTAATTGTTGAAAAATGCAAGAAATGCTATACTATATCTATCGGCTCTGTCTACGGTTACAGAAAGAGCCTGCTGTTAAATTTCCTATGCATAAGCTGCATAAGTGCATAAACTATTCCATCGCAAGAAAAGAGGTTTCCATGTACCGGAATTTTATCTTTGATCTCTACGGCACTTTAGTAGACATCCACACCAATGAGTACAAGCCCTCCCTATGGAAAAAAATGGCCCTGTTCTATTCTTTTCAGGGGGCTGCCTATACAGGAAAGGAACTGCGGTGCAGATATCGTCAGCTGGAGACTGCCGCCCGTAAGGCTCCCTCTCCCTACGCTTACCCGGAAATCTGCGCAGCAGACATCTTCCGGATCCTGTACACCGAAAAAGGGATCCAACCCTCAGAATCTCTTCTGACCGCTACCGGCCAGTTCTTCCGGATCGAATCCCTGCATACCTTGCAATGCTATCCCGCTTCCATCGACACATTGCAGAAGCTTCATGCAAACGTCTGTGGGGTTTATCTCTTATCCAACGCCCAACGCATTTTTACGGAATACGAATTGCGTTCCCTGGGGCTTTGGGAATTGTTCGACGGCATTCTCATCTCCTCGGATGAGGGCTGCTGCAAGCCGGATCCCGCCTTTTTCCGGATCCTGTTTGACCGCTACGGTTTGAATCCCGCCGACTGTCTGATGATCGGCAACGAGCGTACCAGAGACCTGACAGGCGCTGTGGCCGCCGGGATTGACTGCTGCTATCTGCACACCGCCACCTCGTCCGGCTCCGCTGACGATACACCGGAGGAAGCATGCTTTACCGTGATGGACGGAGATTCCTACTCCTTGCAGAAGCTTCTTCTGACATTAACCGGTTGATATTGATCAATTTGTCCGGATATTTTTTCATCCGGACAAATGCTGTCCGTTTTCAGATTCCTTTCCTTCTACTCTTCCTCCGGATAGGTGAGTCCCCAATCTCTGCGGATCCGGGTCATCATCCGCATCACATCTTCTGTGTATGCCAGTTTCATGATCTCCAGGTTTCCTGCGATTGCCTTCTCCATGTCTTCTACTTCATAGACAAGTGCATCCGCAGTGGCTCCTACAGTAATTTCTTCCTTACGACCGTCTTCTGTATAAGTGATGACAGCCTTTTCTCCCCGAGGGTACTCATACAACTCCACATATGCCTTGTCAAAAGAGATCATGCCCCGCTTAGGCTGCTTGGCATGCAGGGATAATGTCACCGTCGCCATCTCCTGTTCCGGATTCATCAAAAGAATTCCCGCCTGCTCGTCCACACCGGTAGGCGCCAGCTTCACCTGGGAAGTGATCTGATCCGGACAGGAACTTAAGAACATTCTGACGAAAGAAAGGGCATACACACCGATGTCCAACAATGCACCACCTGCCAGATTCCTGTTGAAGAACCGGTTCTTCATATCGTAGTCCTTATAGCTTCCGAAGTTCATCTGTATCACTCGCAGTTCTCCGAGATCCCCGGCGTCCACACGTTTTTTCAGTTCTTTATAAATAGGCATATGGTAAATAGTCATGGCCTCTGCCAGCGCTACATGGTGCTCCTTTGCCAGCTGCACTGCCTCTTCCAGTTCTTCGGAATTCAACGTAATGGATTTTTCACACAGTACATGCTTGCCTGCTGCCAGTGCTTTTCGTAAAAATTGAATATGCGTATTATGAGGTGTGGATATATAGACGATATCCACGCAGGATCCGCACATACCTCTTCAAAGCTTGCAAACACCTTCTGTACACCGTATTTTTCCGCAAAAGCCTCTGCCTTCTCCTGTGTCCGGTTCACGACACCATACAGCTTCTGTCCTCTTTTTTCCATAGCCTGCGCCAGCTCATTTGCAATGACACCGCAGCCTGCACTTACCCAGTTTGCCATCCTATTTTCTGCATTCCTTTCCACGCGTCTTATTCTCATACATCTTTGCATCCGCTTCATTGATGATCTTACGGACATCCACACCACAGCCTTCTGCCCAGCCCACAGCACTGGAGAACGGCATCTCGCCCTGACTGTTTTTCTCCTGCAATGCAGCACTGACAGACTCTACCATTGACTCGATCTCTGTTTCTATCGGATTCTCTATCAGCATGACGAATTCATCTCCACCCACACGATAAACCTTCCTCCTGTCAGTGGATAATTCATATAATACGGAAGACAACGTCTGGATCAGCACATCCCCGGCAGCATGTCCATATTGGTCGTTAACATATTTCAGATTATTCACATCCCAGAAAATGGCAGCCAGTCTGTCAACCCCCAGATAATAGTCAGCAATCATTTCCTCATATTTGTTCTTATTATACACATGGGTTCCCAGATCAGTCTCCTTACGATATGTCAGGTCGGCAATCCTCTGTGCATCCTCGTGGCTGGTAATGCTGATATACCGCAAAATAAAGGTAAATGCCAGAAGGATCACTGCCCGTGGCAAGGCTCCGTAGAACAAAATGGTAAATACAGGATCAGGTTCCAGACTAAACTGCATTGTTCCTGCCCCCCACTGCTCCATATACCAGTCTCTGGTATGATTACTGCCAAGCAGAAGATTCAGATCACAGATTCCATGATAAAACCCTGCCAGCATACTCAGTGTCATAGTCACATCATTCACGGCATAAGTAACCCACAGTGTCATCCTTTCCCGGTACTGCACCGCTGATAAAAGCGGCAATACATAGATAAGCACAGCATGAAAAGACAAAAATGCCGCCATGACTGCCGATATTGCACAGATCAGCGCCAGAAGCACATACTTCACCCAATCCCTTGACAAATCCACCTTTTTGTATATGTATAAAACCGGGATCCCTATTACCACCGACATCCCCACTGCCATGGTAAAGATTCCGGCATCCACAATAAAGATTCCCACTAAAGTCAACAGCCAGAGAATCAGAATTGTCACAAAAATCCATAAAAATCCCTTCAACGTCCGCAGGTTGGAATTAATCTCCTGCTGATGTAATTCCTGTTTATACTGTTCCTGATAATTTTCCATGATAACATCCCTATATGTTTCTATGATTTGTCATCCCCTTGTTCCATACCGATAACTATCGTACAATGTCGGGAGCAAAAAGGATTATGACCGTTACATCGTAGTATAACATATATGTAACAATTCTGCACCCCACTGCCTGTGACTTTTCTCATGACTTTTCTTCCGGTAAACACTTATCCTTCATCATTTTTTCTCTTTTCCTGCACAATATGATGTTGCAGCCATAAGCCCCCTGCTGCAATTCCCATACACAGGATAATTCCTCCTGTCACCAGCCATGCCTTGCCAGCTCTCTGCTGCTCCATTGCCTGTCCGCCTGCCTGTGATACTTCCTGTTCCGGATCTGCCGTTGCAGACTCTGTTGCCGGAGTTACCGTTGCCGCCGGAATCTGGGGAGACTCCGGTTCTGACGTTGCCTTCGGTTCTGGTGTTGCTGTCGGTTTTGGTGTTACTGTCGGTTTTGTTGTTACTGTCGGTTTTGGTGTTACTGTCGGTTTTAGTGTTACTGTCGGCTCCATACTTACCGCCTGGATTCTGACTGACTCAGGTGTCTGCGTTGTCTCCGGTGGCTGCGTTGCCTCAGGTGTCTGCGTTGCCTCAGGTGTCTGCGTTGCCTCAGGTGGCTGCGTTGCCTCAGGTGGCTGCGTTGCCTCAGGTGGCTGTGTTGCCTCAGGTGGCTGCGTTGTCTCCGGCGTCACTACTCTGCTGATGTTAAATGTGGCCACCGCTGTTCCACCGTCTGAAACAATGCCGATACTATGTCTGCCTTCTGCTAATGTCCGCAAAAGCTCCGGCATCAGACGCACAATGATACTTCCGGGCTCCACCGTATAGTCAATATTCTGTTGAAGCACCACACCATCTAATTCCACACGGATAAAATCATCAAACAACGCATTTGACCGGAATGTGGCCGCTTCCGTAGTATTTCCATCAATCTGAGTATCCTGTCCTTCAATAATATCGGGACATTTTTTCGGGATTACTGTCCCCTGCTGTATGAGCTGCTGACAATCTGTACAATAGAGATCACCGGTATACCCTTCCTGCGTGCTGTCAGGTTCTTTTACTCCCCGCAGTTCCGTGTGCTTATGATTGGACGCATTGATTTCTCCATATACCTGTTGGCACACTTCACATACCGGTCTTGAGACACAGGTTGCCTCCCCTCCGGTATGGATATGCTCTTCACCGATTCCACTGATCTCAAATGTCAGTCTGTCCGGTGTGACTTCCGTTACCCGGATGCAGACCTTATCCGTAATGTACTTTTCCTCCCCTTGGGCCAGTGCTGCATCATTTTTTGTGTTTCCTCCCCCCAGCACCTCATAGTTCCACCTCGGTGCAACACAATTAATATTACTGGGAAAACGGATGTCACTTTCTGCGAGATAGCAGACCAGTCCCGATTTCAGGTTGAAAGCATTCACCTGGCTGCCATCTGCCTTATAAAACTCTTTTAGCTGAGAATCATATTTATTGCCAGACTCTCCGAAATTTCTGTATTCCAGGTAAAGTGTCTTGTTTTTTGCGGGAATATTCATCTTGTATCCGATCACTGCACCAGCATTCTGTGTCCCTGATGCCGACAGGCTGTAGGTACCATCTGCTGTCAGCACAGGAAGCTGCTCCGCACCGGCCCAGCCCAACGCCTCCTGCTCCTTCACAGAAATAAACTGCGGCACAGGGGAAAGATGCTTTGCCATGACGGACATATAATATACCGGCTGTGCATCCTGCGTATTATACAGATCCTTTAATCCCAGGATATGCCCCGTCTCATGGATGGCCGTTCCCAGAGATGTCGTAAGGTTCCCATTCTTGTCCTGATACAGATATCCTTGCAGTTCTCCGGAGCTGTTTTGATAAGGGGTCGTTAACTGTACATAGTCTTCGCTGACCAACGAATCACCGTTCTCTGTAGTAATATTTACATAATAAGCATAATCCCGGTAATTCCATAATGGTGCTCCCCGTGATACCGAAATATTACTTTGGGTCGTATTTTTATAAATCAATGTTATGGCATCTATTTTGCCATCATGATCCTTATCTAAATCTGCCTTGTTATAAGTGACACTTCCATCATAATTTGTGATCTCAGCTCCTGAAGCTATGGCCGTATTAATTGCCTCCGACCAGTCCAGCTTCGGTTCATACATACGGCTTTGACGCTCCTGTGCTGTCTTATAGCCCTCCTGGTTATTCTCACTATATGCGGCATAATATCCCCTTGAGTTCTTCAGCGTTATGGAGCCGCCTTTATCAAACAAATATACATAATTGATACACAATTTTCCTGCTGATACGGTCTCAAAATAATCTGAGACACTGTATTCTGCCGTATTAAAAGAATTATCCGTGATTTTACGCACACTGCTTCCACCATATACTGTATCTACAAATTCCTCTTCTCCTGAAAATTTCGCAAATACGATCAGATTGGTAAAATTGCTTCCGGATTCCGTTCCATCGGCAGCCCGGCTTGTCAGTCCTGTATTGAAAAATATCCCTGCTGCCATGACAAAACACATTATATAATGTACTATCTTCTTCATAAACCACCTCTTCTGTAAATATAAAGCCTATCATATGATACCATTGCTGATACCTTTCCGGTAACTGTGAATGCTTCTCTTCAGGCGCTCCAGTCCCTCTTTCAACAATTCCCGTCTGTATGCCAGATTCATACGTAAAAATCCATAACCGTTGCCGTACTCTCTGCCGTCACAGACATACAGACCGCTCTCCTTACGGATGAACTCCGCAAGCTCCGACAGATCTCCGGGCAGCGCATTGCAGTCGATCCACAACAGATACGTGGCATCTGCAGATACTGTCCTGGGCTCCGGAATCTCTTCTCTGATAAAATCTTCTGCAAACTTACGGTTCTCCCACAGATATTCACGCAACTCCTCCAGCCACTCTCTGCCCCGGTCAAATGCCGCAATGGGAGCAATGGCTGCGAACACATTGGGCTCTGCCACTTCATCCGTGTTCAGCCCCCGGTTCACCCGGTGCCGCAGCGCCGCATCCGGAACGATCACTGCTGCCGTCTGGAGCCCCGCCAGGTTAAAGGTCTTCGTGGGTGCCACACAGGTGATGCTGTTATTTTTACAATGCTCCGATACCGACGCAAATGGGATATACTCCATCCCAGGTCTCGTAATATCGCAATGGATCTCATCCGACAGCACCCGCACATGATGTTTGAAGCACAGTTCTCCAATGCGCTCTAACGTTTCACGATCCCAGATCTTTCCCACTGGGTTGTGCGGGTTGCAGAGGATCAGCATGCTGGTCTGGGGATCCGCAAGCTTCTCCTCCAGATCCTCTTGATCAATGCTGTACACACCATCTTCGTAATGCAGTCTGCTCTCCAGCACATTCCGTCCGTTATTTACAATAGAATTGAAAAAGATATTGTAGCAGGGCGTCATGACTACGATCTTTTCCGCTACGGTGGTCATTTTCCGCACAATACTGGAAATCGCCGGAACCACACCGGTACAGAAGATCAGCCAGTCTTTTTCAATGGGAAAATGATGTCGGTCCTGCCACCAGTTCTGATATGCCAGATACCACTCCTCAGAGACCTCGGTATAGCCATAGATGCCCTGTACAGCCCGGTCCATGATGGCTTTCGTCACTGCAGGAGCCGTCTCGAAATCCATATCCGCCACCCACATGGGAAGCTCGTACTCTCCTACGTTCCATTTCATACTGCCGGTACCCCGGCGGTTAACCTCTTTGTCAAACATACTGCTCATATTAATTTTCCACACTTTCCTCCGGGTTCTTATCCAGTCTGCAGCCAATATGATCACACACGATCTGTGTCTCCGCCGGATCGGTCTTCGCAGGATCCAGGATCAGGGTATCGATGCTCTGTGCCCGTATCATTCCGGAAGCCGGATTCAGCACACTGGTGATGCCGTCCGTGATCTCCACATCTATCGTGGAATATTCAAAGGCCAGTGTCGTATTTAACAGCTTACAATTCTTCATCACCAGATTGTCGATATAGCACATGCCCTGCAAGCTCTCGATGGTGCAGTTGAGAATAATTGCCTGCCAGTTCAAAATCAGAAATCTGCATATCACTGCAGTTCATGGCAAAATAATCTCCTCTGGTGCTGACATCCTTCATGGTGACCTTCTGACAGTTCCACAGCGTCTCCTCCGCATGTGGGAGGAATACATGCTCCAGCGTAAGCTCCTTACATCTGCGGAAATTCTTCGGTGCCTCGATCAGGGCATTTTTCACCTGCAGATTGTCCGTATACCATACACCGGCTCTCGCCATCTCTGCCCAGGTACAATCCTGTGCCACCACATTTTTGCTGTACCACAGCGGATATTTCCACTGGAACATACTGTTCTTTAACGTAATATCTCTGCTTTCCTTTAACGGAGATTCTCCCTCTCCGAAGATCGTATCCCCGATCTCCAAATGCTCCCCATGGAACAACGGTCTCTCTCCGGTATAATAACCATTTTGAATCTTCTTTACTTTATTTTCACTCATTTCTTTTTCCCCTGTAATCAACAGATCATTTGTTCTTATTTTTAGTATTTTTGATATCTTACCTCTTTACTGGGAAATAATCAAGCTGCGGTTATTTTCCCGGTACTCTTTTGGGGAAATGCCATAGATTTTCCGGAAATTCCGCAGGAAAGAGGAGTAATCCGCAAAGCCGGTCTGCTGCCAGCTCTCAGTAATGTTCTTCCCCTCCGCCATGATCTGACAGGCAGCAATGATCCGCTTGTTCACAATAAAATTATGCACCGTCATTCCGGTGATTTCTTTAAATTTCCGCAGAAAATAGAACTTACTCATATGCACAGTCTCCGCCACATCCTCTACGGTGATCTCCTCACCGATATGGGCTTCGATATACCCTGTCACCTGCTCCACCAGAGGATGATCCACGATCTCCTGTGTGGAAGACAAATATTCCTCCCGTTTACACAACACATTCAGATACCCAAAAAACAGGCTCAAATTGCCTCTGTCCATGACCTTACGGATTCCGCAGTTCTGGACATCATCCCCCTCTAAGATCTCCGACATAGCAAGCTTTAGCAGAAATCCACGCAAAATTTCCTCATAATAAATGGGGAAATGATACAGTTTCGGCCCCGCTCCCCAGAAGCATTCTGCAAGAAACGGCTCTCCCGCCGCCAGCTCCCGCAGCATCTGATCACTGATCCACAAAATGATCCGGCGGGACGAATCCATTTTCTTCTCCGTGGGATGATATTTGTGCATGACATTCTTATCGATCAGCAGGAAATCTCCCTTCCGCATCCGCACCGCCCGGTCCTCGATCAGGGAAGAAAATTCCCCCTCTATAATATAGATCAGCTCATAAAAATCATGATAATGGAACGACACCGCTCCGACAGGCTCCCCTACCTTCTCATAGACCTCATAGTCACCGCTCAACATATATTGCCGTTCGTCCGCCGCATCCCGGCAACGCAGGCTGCTTTTTCTGTTCACGACCATCCATTTTCTCTCCTGTATCATTCTGTTCAGTTTTTATTTTCCATGGTTTATATCCCCTGTCTTACTATATAGCAATTTTTGCACTATTTCAAGCAATTCATGCAGTTTTAATGCATTTACCATTCTGCTATGCTTAAGACAGCAAAAAACGAAACCAAAGCATTCCCTACAAGGAGGATTTCTATTATGCAAATGACATTACGCTGGTATGGCAGCAAGTACGACACGGTTACCTTAAAACAGATCCGCCAGATTCCCGGTGTCACCGGAGTCATCTCCACTCTCTACGGCACCGCTCCCGGAGAAGTCTGGGAAATGGATGACATCCTGGCCCTAAAGACTGAGATTGAAGCTGCCGGCTTACAGCTGGCCGGTATCGAGAGTGTCAACATTCACGATGCCATCAAGATCGGTTCTCCCGACCGTGAACAATATATAGAGAATTATATCACTACCCTGGAACGGCTCGGTCAGGCAGGCATCCATATGGTATGCTACAATTTCATGCCGGTCTTTGACTGGACACGAACCGAACTTGCCAGAATGCGTCCCGACGGTTCTACAGTCCTTGCTTACAATCAGGCTGCTGTAGACGCTATTGATCCGGCCAAAATGTTCGAATCCATTGCCGGCGATATGAACGGCACTGTAATGCCCGGCTGGGAGCCTGAGCGTATGGCTCATGTCAAAGAACTGTTCGAAATGTACAAAGATGTGGATGACGAAAAGCTTTTTGCCAACCTGAAATATTTTCTGGAGCGTATCATGCCCACCTGTGATAAATATGACATTAACATGGCGATCCACCCTGACGATCCTGCGTGGAGTGTTTTCGGACTGCCCCGTATCATCATCAACAAGCAGAATATCCTGCGTATGATGAAGATGGTGGATAACCCTCACAATGGCGTTACCTTCTGTTCCGGTTCCTACGGCACCAACCTGGAAAATGATCTGCCGGATATGATCCGCTCCCTGAAAGGCCGCATTCATTTCGCCCATGTCAGAAACCTGAAGTTCAACTCTCCTACTGATTTTGAGGAGGCTGCACATCTGTCCAACGATGGAACCTTCGATATGTACGAGATCATGCTGGCTCTTTATGATATTGGTTTTGACGGTCCCATCCGTCCCGATCACGGACGTATGATCTGGGATGAAGTGGCCATGCCCGGATACGGACTGTACGACAGAGCTTTAGGCGCCACCTATTTAAACGGTCTGTGGGAAGCTATCGAGAAGTCCCATAAGCAGAAATAACCATCGCACCTGAAAACTCATAAATCAGTTTGGAGGAAATCATTATGGAACTTACCTTAAAAAGTCTTCATGACGACCGGGACGCATTTCTCGCTGCCGGTTATCATCTGCCGGAATTCGATTACGATACCGTTCATAAAAACACCGTGGAACATCCCCACTGGATCCACTTCGGTGCCGGCAATATCTTCCGTGCCTTTCAGGCCAACGTAGCACAGAATCTGTTAAACAGCGGCGTTCTGGATACCGGTCTCATCGCAGCGGAAGGCTATGACTACGAGATCATTGAAAAAAGCTACCGTCCACACGACAATTTAAGCATTCTCGCCACCTTAAAGGCCGACAACACCGTGGAAAAGACCATCGTAGGCAGCATCATGGAGTCTCTGATCCTGGACAGTAAAAACGAAGCAGAATACGCACGTCTCCGGGAGATTTTTAAAAATCCTTCTCTCCAGATGGCCAGCTTTACCATCACTGAAAAAGGCTATGCTACCGCCAATGCCAAAGGAGAATTTTTCCCCGCAGTAGCCGCTGACTTCGAAAAAGGTCCCGAAGCCCCCGAAAGCTACCTGGGCAAGGTAGTCTCCCTGCTTTATACCAGATACACTCACGGAGCGCTCCCCATTGCCATGGTCAGCATGGACAACTGCTCCCATAACGGTGACAAATTATATGCCGCTGTCAATGCGTTCGCCAAGGCATGGACCGACAACGGACTGGTGGAAGCCGGCTTCTTAGGCTACGTCAATGACCAGACGAAAGTCACCTTCCCCTGGAGCATGATCGACAAGATCACCCCAAGACCTGATGCCAAAGTAGAAGCTATGCTGGCCGAGGATCATATCGGCGGTCTGGATGCCGTAGTTACTTCCAAAAACACCTATATCGCTCCCTTTGTCAATGCGGAAGAATGCGAATACCTGGTCATTGAAGATGCTTTTCCGAACGGTAAGCCCGCACTGGACAAAGGCGGCATCATCTTCACCGACAGAGCGACCGTAGACAAAGTGGAGAAAATGAAGGTATGTACCTGCCTGAATCCTCTGCACACCGCACTGGCCATCTATGGCTGCCTTCTGGGATATACCCTGATCTCCGAAGAGATGAAGAACCCGTTATTGAAAAATATGGTGGAAGTCATCGGTTACAAAGAAGGACTTCCCGTAGTGGTAAATCCCGGCATCCTGGATCCGAAGAAATTCATTGACGAAGTGGTGAATGTGAGGATCCCCAATCCCTTCCTGCCGGATTCTCCCCAGAGAATCGCTACCGATACCTCCCAGAAGCTTTCCATCCGCTTCGGTGAGACCATCAAAGCTTACGAAGCTTCTCCAGACCTGCATACGGAAGACCTGAAGCTGATTCCTCTGGTCTATGCCGGATGGCTCCGGTATCTCATGGGAATCGATGATGAGGGCAGAGAATTTACGCCCAGCTCCGACCCCCTGTTAGAGGAAGCCCGTCAGTACGTTGCAGACTACGAACTTAGTTTCTCTCCCAAGGATCTGTCAAAGCTGGACGCATTACTTGCCAATGAGAAAATATTCGGTGTGAACCTCCACGCCATCGGCATGGATACTCTGGTAAAACAGTATTTTGCAGAATTAAGCTCCGGTGTGGGGGCCGTGGCTGCAGCCCTGAAAAAATATGTTCCTGAGAAGGTAACCCTTTGATCTTAGAAGTTACCACTTCTCATAAGGACACCGGTTGACGGCGATTACAGCCCTCAGTTCCACAAAGCAGCCACAGGCACCGCACAGGCCCTCATTCAGATATTTGCATTCCTTACATACAGCAAGGCGGTCTTCATAGACCGCCTTATCTGCTTTACTATCCTCTTCGATCCTGTCTATGTAGGCATACAGATTCTCCATATAGGCATTTTTGTCCATTTCCCGCAACAGACATTTCCGACAGGGATATTTTATTGTTTCTCTTATTTGTTCTTCTTCCATAACTGTTCTTATCGCTTATTTTATCCGGAACATAACGACACTGCATGCCGGCATGGTAAAGGTGATCCTGCCATCTGCGATCTTATACTCCGTAAATACTTCTTCGTGTACCTTATCGGGATCCTCAAAGGTGTTGTAAGCATGCATATCATTGGTTAGTATCGCAGCGGTCACGTGCTTTGGATCACACTCTGCGAAAGCGATCTCCACCTCTTCTGCCTTATCAATGGACAGGTTGTTCAGGGTGATGGTCATGACACCGTCCTTATCCACGGAAGCGGATTCCTGTAAATTGGGAACCTTGAACTTTTCATCTTCACCGATCTGTTCCACACCATCGATATAGCTTTCCACCAGATCCGCATCCTGATGGTATTTGTACATATGGAATACATGGTAAGTCGGGGTACGCAGCATCTTCGGTCCCTCGGTCAGGATCACTGCCTGCAGTACGTTGATAAGCTGTGCGATGTTTGCCATCTTCACACGGTCACAGTGCTTGTTGAAAATATTTAAAGACAGTCCGGCCACCAGAGCATCACGCATGGTACTCTGCTGGTATAAAAATCCGGGATTCGTGCCGGGCTCCACATCATACCAGGTGCCCCACTCATCGCAGATCAGTCCGATCTTCTTCTCAGGATCATATTTGTCCATGATCGTAGAATGCTTATGAATCAGTTCATCCAGCTTAAAAGCCTTTGCCAGAGTCTTATACCATGCTGCATCGTCGAAGTCCAGTGCACTTCCCTTGTGAGACCAGTCATCCTCCGGCAGTGTATAGTAATGCAGGGAAAGTCCGTCCATAAAGCCATGCATCCATTCCGGTGCATTTTCAAAACAGGTCTTCAGCACATTTTCAGTCCAATAAGTATCTCCCGCATTGGGGCCGCAACAGACTTTGAAAATTGGGTGCTTCTGATCATAATTTCTCACATAGGTCTGGTATCTGCGGTACAGATTGCCATAGTAGGATGGGGTCATATTGCCGCCGCATCCCCAGTTTTCGTTACCGACACCGAAGTAATCCACCTTCCAGGCTTTTTCTCTGCCATTTTTCCGGCGTAGGTCCGCCATGGGGGATACCCCGTCAAAGGTCATATACTCCACCCATTCGGACATCTCCTGTACGGTACCGCTTCCCACATTGCCATTGATGTAGGTCTTACAACCGATCTGTTCACACAGTTCGAAGAACTCATGGGTACCGAAGCTGTTGTCCTCGGTCACACCACCCCAATGAGTGTTGATCATTTTCTTGCGGTTCTCCTTCGGTCCGATACCGTCTTTCCAGTGGTATTCGTCCGCGAAACAACCGCCGGGCCAGCGAAGCACCGGAAGCTTCATCTCCTTGAGTGCTGCCACTACATCGTTACGCATACCATTGGTATTGGGGATCTCGGAATTCTCACCTACATACAGTCCTTCATAGATACATCTGCCCAGATGCTCAGAGAAATTGCCGTAAAGTTCCGGATTGATATGTCCCTTTTTGTTCTTTTCGTTAATATAAACCTTTGCCATATTGATCCTTTCTGTGGCAGGCATCCGTTTCCTACCACTGTTGCGGCATTACGCCGTTCCGTCGCAGTGCGATTCCTGCAGAGCGTTCATTATTGGAAGCCTTTCACTTCATGCCAGCTCTCCGCAGGCTCCGTACTTTCTTCCACCTGTACATTCTCATATACTACACTTCTTAACTTGTCTTCCGAAAAGTTATCCACTCTTGCCCTGATCCGCAGATCCTGCAGGGTAAAATCGGAAAGCAGATACTGGCTCTCATCCGGCATCACATCAAAAAAGGTATCACAGATGCAGTCACAGTCCTTCATCGTGATGTGATCTGCATAAGACAGCGGCCTGTCCTTCCGATCCTTCAGATCATAATACTGGGTCCAGGGATAAATCTTGAGGAACTCCTTTACCCGGCCTTCGATCTGCTCCACCGTGATATATTCATAGTGCTGCGGGGTGTCCGGCCGCATTTTCAGCCACAACAGTCTCGCTGCCCCCTTGATCTGAATCCTGCGCATGATGATATTGCGGTTATGTACTGATTCCGAACCACAGGTGAGACACCCATGGCAGAAGCCATAGACACAATCCTCCACCAGAATCCGCTCATTGGAGCCGTTCTCCGGCTGGCTGTCCGCCCAGGGGCCCTTACCGCCCTTCAGCACCACAGAGTCGTCATTGACTTCCATATAACAGCCTTTCACCAACACATCCGTACACGCATCGATATCAATGGCATCCGTACTGGGTGCCGCAACAGGACCTGCCGGGGAATAAATATGGCAGTTCAAGTATTTTACATGGTCACATTTATAAATATGTGTGGTCCAGAAATGGGAATTCTGTAAATTCAGACCGGCGATCCGCACATTTCTGCAGTTGGACAGATAGACCAGCCGGGGTCTCTGACCATCCTTGTTGGTGCCGTTACTCCATTTCCAGCGCAGCCAGCAGGCTTTCCAGGTCTTAAGTCCGTTACCGTCAATAGTGCCTGGTCCGCACATGGTAAATCCATTCAGACCGTCCGCATTGATCAGTGCCGTAAAATACAGGCAGGTCTCTCCCTCGATCCGGGTCTCGGCCAGATCATAATCCGAGATATCATCGCTGCCCTTTAACGTCGCACCGGCGGAAACATAGAGATTCACTCCCTGTTTGAAATAAAGTGCTCCCGTCAGATAGGTTCCCGGCGGCACCACCAGGACACCACCGCCCTCTTCTGCCGCCAGGTCGATCACCTTCTGGATCTCTTTGGTATAAACTTTTCCGTCGTCCCAGATCCCGTACTCTGTGAGGACATAGGGTCTGCCCAGTTCCTCAAGCTCCGGCATCCCTATATCATAAAACCAGTCATCTATGGGAGTTCCGTCCGGGAAATATTCCGTAGGTCTTTCTTTTTCGTTATGCATTCTCTGCCTCCTTTGCGTTCTGCTCCCTCAGAAAACGAACACAGGATTTCCGCCCTGATCGTTATCGTTGGTTATCTGATTTCTACAAAGGTAGTGTCGTAAGGTGCAATGGTTACCGTACATGCGCCCGCTTCCGTTGGGATAGTGGTGGTCTGCTCGGTGTCACTGTTGTTGATGACTACCAGTTTTTTACTCTCCGGGTAATAAGCACATTCCGTATACAGGTTATCCGTCATATAGCTGCCGGAGGTGCCTTCTCCACCGGCATAACGGATCAGCTGGTACAGCATTCTGGTATTCCACAGGTTCACCTGGAAGGAAGACAGATAGATTCCCAGTCCCTTGCCGAAATGATTCAGGGTGATCAGTGGCTTCCCGCCGTCTGCCAGAAGTACCTGTGCTTTTCCATCCGTCAGATACCGGTTCTCCTTCGCTTCCACACCTGCGCCCTCTGGGATCAGATGCTCCGGATCCGCTGTCTCAAAGATCCATCTGCCGTGACAGACTCTTGCGCCGGTGTCCTCGTCAATTCCCAGCACATGTGCCATACGGAAATACGTATCATATCCTTCCACAGCGGAAGGCTCGTTCACACCGATAAAGCAGCCTCCCTCGTGTACCCACTTTGTAAGTGCAGTAACAAGCTCCTCTTCCTTCCAGGCATCCCCGCCGCTCCAGGCGCTTCCGGCTCTGCCTGCATTGATTACGACATCTACGTCCTTCAGTATACCATTTTTTACATCCTCAAAGGAAATAAATTTCACATCCACAGGAAGTCCGGACAAAGCTTCGTTGATGTGGATCAGGTCATGCATATAAGTCTCATGGAAGTGTCCGGACAAGGTCCAGGAACGTAAGCTTCCCCAATAATGCAGCACTGCCACACGGGTCTTGATGCGGTAAGGTTCTCCCGCATCGTGGAAGCTGCGGATCAGACGGAACTCATCTGCCACTTTTTCAATATAATCACAGAAATCCGGGAAACCCTCCACCAGATGAAGGTATCCGCCGAGACCGATCCGGTCGATCTTCGCACGCAGCAGGGCACGTCTTACGCTGTTCCAGTATTTTTTCGCATCCAGTGTGGGATTGCCGCCCTCCATGAAAGTCGGAGCACCGCCCAGCCCCACCGGGAACAGATAGGGGTGCAGACGCAGTTCATGTGTAGGCACATCCACGCCCGCACACAGTCTGGCTTCATAACCGGAGAATACACATTTGATCAGTCCGTCAAAACCAAACTCCTGAAATCTGCCATTATAAGGCTCCACGCCTACCCAGCTGTCGTCATAGAAGACATAAGCCTTTTTGCCGTAGGAATGCACCATATCGATCAGCTTCCTGCCAAAGGAAATAACGAAATCATTGATAAATGCCATCCAATCCGCCTTTTTCGCATTGCCAGGCATATGAGTCACATGCAGCTGTCCCTTATTGATAAAATCTTCCGCTGTCATGCGATATCCGTATTGTTTCTCGAACTCCTGTAAAGCAGGAACGCTAACAGTGAAATCATAGGAACCCCAGTCAGAGAACAGATTCCGGTTCCTCTCACTGCTGCCCCAGATCCATACGAAATTATAGAACATGGAGGTAAAGCGCACCACAGTGGTATCCGGATGGGTCTCACACCAGTGCTTCATCCAGCCCAGCAGATACTCCTGAGTCTCAGGATATCTGGGATCGATCTGCATCAGATGCTCCTTGTCCCAGTGGTTCGTAGTATGATTGTACATAGAGATTTCTTCCCAGATACGATAGGCTAAGAAGCTTACTGTATACTTATGAAAAGGGATGATGCCGCTCAGGGACACGCTTCCCTTCTCTTTGTCATAGCTCCAGTCCGCATTGTCGATCTTCACATTGGTGGTTCTGTCATAGACTTCCCAATATTCCAGACTCTCTGCGCTGTCATTGATCCGGAACTGCTCCGCAAAAAAGCTGTCCATCAGTCCGATGGTCAGGGTGTCACTCTCTGCTGCCTGGGGCGGTGTGCACAGGAAGGTCTGCTGTAATTTGTCCTGATTCTCCTTTGCCCAGGCATTGTGATCTCTGATAATACAAATGGTAGAATAGATTCCGTAACCAGCATGGGTGATTTCGTCGGAAAGCACGGTTCCATCACTGTCACGGATCACATCTGCTCCCCATTTTTCTGCCATTTTCAGAGTCAGTTCTTCATATCCTGATTCTCCCGGTAAGGTAAAACCACCTTTTCCCATTTCGAGTTCCTCCTCATATTCCTGCTTATTTTTCATTCCTGTCATTTCTTCACTTCTATTTTCCAGTACAATATCTGTCCTGTTACAGCAATTCCTCTTTCAGGCACAGCCTGACCACACGTTCCAGCTGTTCTGCCTCGGACAACAGCACCTGATCTCCCGCAGGATCCGGAATGTCCTTGTAGATCTCCGGTTTCTTAGGAACATTGATTTGTCCCACAGGCTCCCATGCGCCGAAACCATCCGTCACGCACTCTGCCAGATAAGCGTAGGCTCTTTCAGAATGACCTTTGCATTTCTCCCGGATCTCCTGTGCCACATATCCTGCCATCTTATAAGCACCGAAGTCATTGGTATGGGTATAGTCCCCGGGGAAAAAGATGGGTTTGGCATCCTGTAAGCCCTTTTCCAACACATATTTCTTGCTGTGGGCATGAAGATCCAGCACCGGAATTCCGTACTGTGCTCCCAGTTCCAGACATACATCCGCGAATTCCTCCAGCAGATCCAGATAAGTCTGATCCCGCAGTCTCCAGGTATTTCTTGCAATGGGTGTCACCAGTACCGGGTATACTCCCTTTGCCTGATTTTCTTTGATATAGCGTTGCAGATTCGCCCGGTATCCGCCCTTTGCCTGCAGCCCGGGAAGCTTCTGATCATTATGCCCGAACTGGAAAAACACATAATCTCCCGGCTTGCTGTACTGAGAGATCACCGCATAATGCCCTTCCTTGCGGAAGCTATCGGTAGTCAGTCCGGAGTGGGAATGATTCGACACTGCCACACGTGTGTCAAAATATGCCGGAAGCATCTGTCCCCAGCCACAGTAACAGGTGCCTGGATAATAGGGATAATCTCCGGGCTGATCTGTCACTGTGGAATCTCCCGCCAGATAAACCGTAGGACCGTTCACCTCTTCTACCGTAAGAGCACTGATCCTTGGTCTGTCCGCCAGTACTGCAATATCCACAGTCTTATCCGCAAAAATCCGGGAATAACCCACAGGTACAATATCGCAGACATTTGTAATCATTGTATAAGTGAACTCACCGGCTCCCACTGTGCCATGAAAAGCCAGCCGTCTTCTTCCGGTGAAGATCAGTATCTCTCCCATTTCCTCTTCTGAGCGGATGGTCAGGGTGATCCTGTAGTTCCCCTGTCTGGGTACATCTACCTTGAAGATCAGCGGAATCCTCCTGGGTGAGCCAGACATCGGTTCTCCCGACTGCCTCTCCAACGCTGCCACTTCTTCCGCAGAATCCAGATAGCAGCCGTTCTCATCTTCCTTCAGGAAGGACAGCTGTTCGTTCTGATACCAGTACATCGTATCAAAAGAGGAATTCAGTTCCCGGATCTGCAACAACTCCTGCTCTCTTCTGTTTTTTTCTGTTACAAAACCGTAACCTTTGCCCGGCTGATAGAGGTCTTCGCTGCCCACATCGATCAGATTGGCCGTTCCTCCATCCTTTCCGAACAGGAAATTCCTGCGAAACATCTATAACGCACCATCCTTCTCAATATCATCGGAAATTAACAAGGTTGCAAAGAAGGAAAGTGCCAGTCCCTGTCCCCATCCCTGAATATACGCCTTGGGAATGCCTCTGTATCCTTCCTTGACTCTCATGACGGCAGTTCCGCCGGAGACATTCATCACCTTACCATCCTCGCTGACATTGGCAAGCAGGCCCTTGATGGCCTTGTTGATATATTTGCTGTGTAAAGGATTGCCTCTGGTCAGCATTGCTGCGGCAATTCCTGCAGATGCGGAAATCTCTTCATAAGATTCCGGATCATCCACTACGGTTCTCCACAATCCATTCTCCGTCTGGTATACCTTCAGGGCTGCCAACTGCTCATTTAAGGAGCCGGCCACATCGATATACTTCGGATACAGATAGCACTGAGGCAGAATACCGCCTACCTGCGACATGGTAAATGCTGCCCAGGCATTGGCTCTTCCCCAATAGATGCCGGACATATGATCTCCGGCAATATTGTCATAGCCGTGATACCAGAGTCCACTGCTGGGATTCTGTAAATATTTGATATGCCAGTAGTACTGGTTCAAGGCATCATCGATCAGTTCTTCATCGTGTTCCATCACGCCCACACGCAGCATCAGGAACGCTGCCATGAACAAAGTGTCACACCAACACTGCTCCGGAAAATCGTTGTTGGCAGATACGGTGTGCTGCAATACATGATCTCCGAAACGCAGGGCATCTTTTCTTAAATAAGCGATCTTACTCATAAGAATGTCATGATACTGCTGCTCTCCGGTGGCCTGGTATAAGGTGATCAGGCAATGTCCCATGGCACAGGCGTTTACTGTCCATACCTTGGGCAGTCCCAGATCGATCAGTTCGTCGATACGATCCTTTAACAGATCCAGATATTCCTTCTTGCCTGTCTTTTCATAGGCATCGCTGATTCCGTAATATGCCACACCACAGGGCCAGTCCCAAGTGAGATCCATATTCATAGTCTTTTTGACGATCTTGTCAATGACTCCCTCTATTTCTTTCTTATCATATTCCAGTTTTAACATAGCTCCTCCATTTCTGCCTTTTGGCTCTTTATATTCTTTTCCCACAGTTGTTTTTATTGTAAAACAGTCGGTCGGAAAAGGACATAAAGTAACTTCGCCCTATAAATATTATCAAATGTTCTTACGAATGCAAGCATTCGACGCCCATTGAATAATATTTACATGGCTCTGAATAGTTGCATTTTTAATATAGCCCCCAAGCCATTCATGCCTGGGGGCTGTATGTACTTCCTGTAATAAAACTTTTTACTTACTGAAGTCTGGTGGTGTTACCTGCATCCAGAGCAGCCTGTCTCTCATCGATAACTTCCTGATAACCTGCATCCAGGTACTTCTGGCTCAGTTCTTCATACAGAGAATCGAACTGGTCCTTAGGGCACATGGTCAGCTTGTCACGGTACTCAGTATACAGATCATACAGCGTCTGGTTGTACTCGGTAACAGCATCGATAGCGGTTGCGAACAGACAGTCGGAGTTAGCCTTGCCTGCTTCATAGATAGCAACCTGTCCGTTGTAGTTAGCCAGGATCTGATCATAGAAGTCCTGAGGAATACCCTGAGGGGTAACTGCCTGGATATCTTTCTCGATAGATCCGAGGGTCTTAACTGCGGTTACTGCACACCAGTAGTCTACGTTATTGTTGTGTCCCTGCTGCTCAGCCAGACCGGTCTGATCTGCTACTGCTACGGGATCGCCGTTATCATCATAATTGAAGTTCACGCCTTCGATACCCCACTGCATAGTGAACAGATTCTCGGGCTGGTTCAGCCACTCAAGGTACATCATAGCTGCCTTTACTTCATCCTCGGTAGCATCGTTAGCGAAGCCAATCATCATACCGAAGTTGGTTCCGGGTCTATAAGAAGCGGAAGATCCCCAGGTCTCATCCTGTGTCCAGGTGGAAGGAGTCACTGCTACTGCCAGCTTGGCATCGGGGTTAGCATCATAGAAGGAGTTCAGTACGTTCATGCTGGAGGAGATATATCCGGTCCAGGTAAATGCTTCACCGTTGATGAAGTCTGCCTCTGCCTCTGAAGCATCTCTCATATAGTACTCAGGATTGTAGTAACCATCGTTGTACAGCTCGTTCTCCCATTTTAAGAATCTCTTCTGAGCCTCAGTGGACAGAGCAGGGATCTGGTAGTCACCGGTGGTTGCCCATGTGGTCTCATCCTGAGGATAATCTCTGTAACCATAGTTCTGGTCAATACCTGCGCCGCTTACTTTCTTACCGCTTAAAGGATACTGATGGCCGTTCTCAACCAGTTTTGCATACAGCTCTAACAGCTTGGTGTTGTCGCCAACAGGATACTCAGAGAAGCCAGCTTCTTCCAGCCAGTCCTGACGATAGAAAGTGCACCAGGTATAAGTGGTGTTACCGTAAGGTCTGTAACCGAGTACCAGATAATCTTCATCATCCAGCTTGGTGTAAGCATCGTTGCCGTGCTCTACCATGGTCTCCCAGTAAGTAGGAGCGATCTGCTTGAACTCTTCTACATCGTAGGTCTGCAGATAGCCGTCTGCCTGCCAGCTTGCCAGCTTATCATAGTCATATTCCATACAGATGGTAGGAAGGCTCTGACTTGCTGCCAACATAGCGTAATCAGTCATAACGTCGCTACGGGTAATTCCTACATATTCTACCGTGATGTTGTACTTATCACCGAAGTTCTCCTGTACCCAGTTGGTCCAGTAGTTGTTCTCTACATCAGAGCATCCGTTTCCGGAAGAACCACGATCGTATACGGGGATCTGCAGAGTAACATTGTCTGCGAAAGCCTCCCATCCATCAATACCTGCTACTGCTGTGGATGCTCCTGCATCTGTGCTTGCTGCAGAACTCTCTGCTACAGATTCCTTTGTTCCGGCATCTGCGGTTGTGTTGTCCGCACTGCTGCCGCATCCGGTCAGAGTGCTCATTGCCATAGCACCAACAAGTGCTGTTGCCATTACCTTGTGAAGAGTATTCTTCTTCATAAATCAATCCTCCTTGTTTTTCCGAAGGAAAAATCCGAGTCCTTGGCGAGGAGAGGATTTTCCTCCTTAAAAATTATACATAGTTTTATGTGTACCCCGGTTTTGGGGAAAACTAACTTGGTTGTTTTGTTCCTTTTAACTTTTAGCCCTTAACTGCTCCGATCATGGTACCCTGTACGAAGTACTTCTGCAGGAAAGGATAAATAATAATGATAGGAATTGTTACAAACATGATACTTGCTGCCTGTAATACTTCGGGAGTGGACTGGATCGCACTGCCGGTATCTGCCAGGGAGGAAGTCTGTGCTTCTGCTGCGGATGCCACCAGCTGATATAGCTTGTACTGGATCAGCTTCAGGTTAGCACTCTTGGTGTAGTACATGTTGTCTGCGTAAGAGTTCCAACGGCCTACGGCGTAGAACAGAGACAACGTTGCCAGGATCGGTTTGGACAGCGGTAATACGATCTTGCTCAGGATCTGGAAGTTACTTGCGCCATCCAGGAAAGCGGATTCCTCTAAGCTGTCGGGAATCGTACTCTGGAAGTAGTTCTTCATGATCAGCATGTTGTACGGGGAATAGATCAGAGGTAAGATCAACACCCACATGGTATCCAGCACATGCAGCTTCTGATATAACAGGTAGCTGGGAATGATGCCGGCACTGAAGTACATCGGTACCATCAGCAGGAAAGTCAGTAACTTTTTGCCCTTCAGTCTCTTCTTGGAAAGAGGATAAGCGGCACAAGTACATACCAGCATTCCCAGAGCGGTGAAGATCACGGTAACGATCACCGAGAAGATCATGGAGTAGGTCATGGAGTTATCTGCAAATACCTTCTTGTAAGCATCGAAGGTGATGTCTTTGGGCCAGAAGTAAACGCTCTTGGACATTACTGCGGTATTACCGGATATGGATTTTACTGCTACATGTAAGAACGGTAATACACAGCTGGCGCAGAGGATGACGATCACTGCCATCATGACGAAATCACTGATGCGGAATTTGTTGACCGCATGTGCTCCGCCTGCGGAGGTAGATTCTTCATTAATATTAACTTCTTTTTTCTTCATCTCTCTCACCTCCTACAGTAATCCGTCTTCGCCAAGCTTCTTTGCGAATTTATCAGATAACAGAACCAGGATCAATCCGATCAATGACTGGAACAGACCAACTGCGGTCGCCGCACTGAATTTTCCGGCTCCAATACCTTTGTTGTAAATGTAGACAGCCAGCTGATACTGGAAGTCCTTGACCTGTGAATTTTCTAACGCGGTCAGACGCTCCAAGTTACTTCCCATGACACGTCCGAGGTTCAGGATCAGCAGTGTTACTACTGTGCTCTTGATACCGGGAAGTGTGATATGCCACATTCTCTTCCAACGGTTCGCTCCATCGATCATGGCTGCTTCGTACAATTCTCCGTTGATACCGGTGATCGCTGCCAGGTAGAGGATCGTGCCCCATCCCATCGTCTGCCATACACCGATCAGCAGATATGTAATTGCCCAGTGCCATTTCTCATTCAGGAAAGGAATTCCTTCGGAGATCACTCCCAGGTTGGTCAGCAGAATGTTCACCAGACCGGAGTTCGGACGGAACATTGTCATGGCTACGCTTCCGATGATGGCCCAGGAAAGGAAGTGCGGCAGATACAGGATCGTCTGTGATACTTTCTTGAATCTGGGATATCTTAATTCATTCAGGATCAATGCCAGAATGATGGGCATCGGGAAACCAACTAACAGGTCTGCCAGATTGAACACTACGGAGTTGCGGAGCGCTCTCATGAAATCGGCATCCTTAAATATTTTAATGAATGTCTTCATTCCCACCCATTCACTGCCTGCATATCCCTTCGCCGGCTTGTAATCCATGAAGGCCATCCGTAGTCCCGGGTATGCTCCGTAGCTGAATACAATTACCATGATCAACGGAAACAATAACAGCAGATACAACTGCCAGTCTCTTTTAAAAGCTTGTTTCCAAGTGGTTTTTGTTTTCACACCCACCACATTGGCTGCATTCTTCTTCGCCATGTCGAACCTCCTCAAGTGTCAACTATATTTTCTCGTCATTTTGTACACTTTTTGTAACCTTGTAAGCATATTATCATACATGTTGTCATATTTTTCTAATCAATCAATATAGAAAACTATGCAAAAACAATCATTATAGATCATGGTCGTTTTTCGTAAGTTTTGAAGATTATGCCTTGCCTTTACTTTTTGATCTTTGCAGTCTGG
>OGET01000253.1_pt1 | contig 30626 bp, 18 predicted proteins | sample 1570771 | NCBI WGS metagenome assembly OGET01 (sample SAMEA2582032, study PRJEB24529) | metagenome | biome: Human gut stool | place: China | collected 2011 | reverse complement strand
TGCGTCGACCGATGCGGATGTCTGCGTCGACCGTTGCGGATGTCTGCGTCGACCGTTGCGGATGTCTGCGTCGACCGATGCGCACTCTGCATATAACATGTTGAATATTAATAAAAAGCCTAAAAAACGCGCGCGTTCTTTCTTGATGTGCAGAAATAAGTGTAATTTTGTAAGTTGAAAACAATTATTATAATGATAATGAAACGGTTAATATTTATTTTTACAGCATTAATCATGTGTGTTACAAGCATGTCGGCAGCTGGAAAACTGTCGATTAAGGACATCACGAGTGGTAAGTTTTCGGCTAAAACCGTAAACGGTATAAACCCCATTGAAGGCACAGACACCTACGCACGCATCAGCGACGACGGCAAGCGTGTGGAGAGCTACTCGTTCAAGACGGGCAAGAAGATAGCTACACTCTTCGACGTCGACAACACGATGGGGCAGAAGATAAAGGACTTCGACGGATATATCCTCTCGCCCGACGGCACACGTATGCTCATACAGACCGAGACGGAGCGCATCTACCGCCGCTCGTTCCGCGCCACATACTACATATACACCATCGCTTCGCGCAAGCTGGCACGCCTATCCGACGGCGACAAGCAGCAGGTGCCGGTGTGGTCGTCGGACGGACTGCAGGTGGCATTCGTGCGCGATAATAACATATTCGTGGTGAAACTGCTCTACGACAACGCCGAGATACAGGTGACGAAGGACGGCAAGCGCAACGAAGTGATTAACGGCTTGCCCGACTGGGTGAACGAGGAGGAGTTCGGCTTCAACCGTGCGCTCACCTTCAACGCCGACGGCACGATGATTTGTTGGCTGCGCTACGACGAAAAGCGCGTGAAGACATACTCGTTGCAGATGTACAAGGGAATGGATCCGGAGAAGACGGAGAATGCTCTCTATCCCGGCTATTACGAGTACAAGTACCCGAAAGCGGGCGAGGACAACAGCCTCATGTCGGCTTGGAGCTACGACATCAAGTCGCACAAGATTTCAAAGTTGCAGGTGCCGCTCGATGCTGACGGCTACATGCCGCGCATCAAGATGACCGACGACCCCACGCGTGTGGTGGTATACACCATGAATCGCCATCAGGACCAGCTCTGCCTCTACAGCGTGAACCCACGCAGCACCGTGGCGCAGCTCATCGTGAAGGAGTCGGTGCCTAAGTACGTGAAGGAGGAAGCCATGGAAGGCGTGAAGTTCGTAGGCAACAATATACTGCTGCCGAGCGACCGCTCGGGCTACATGAAGCTATACGTCTACAGCATGAACGGACAGTTGCTGCGCACTATTGGCGACGGCAACTACGACATAACCGCTGTGTACGGCTACGACGCAAAGACCGGCGACGTTTACTATCAGGCAGCAGCACTCGGAGCAGCCGATCGTCAGGTGTTCGTCACACACAAGAATGGCAAGACACAGCGCCTCACCAACCAGAAGGGATGGAATTCGGCACTCTTCTCAGGCGACTACCAGTACTTCATCAACACATGGAGCGACTATAACACACCTTATGTATATACTACTCGCACTCGCGAGGGCAAGCTAATCTCTACGCTGCAGGACAACGCAGCACTGAAAAAACTCGCCGCCGAGTATGGTTTCTGCAAGCGCGAGCCGTTCGAGTTCACTACCTCAGAGGGTGTGAAGCTCAACGGATGGATGCTGAAGCCGCAGAACTTCGACCCGTCGAAGCGTTATCCTGTAATCATGCACCAGTACAGCGGACCGGGCAGCCAGATGGTTAAGGACGAATGGAGCGCAGGCTCTATGGGCTCAGGCGGTGCATTCGACTCTTACCTGGCGCAGCAGGGCTTCATCTGCGTATGCGTTGACGGACGCGGAACGGGCGGACGCGGAGCCGAGTTCGAGAAGTGTACATATCTGAACATCGGCAACCTCGAGTCGAAAGACCAGGTTGAGGCTGCGCTCTACCTCGGCACACTGCCTTACGTAGACAAGAACCGCATAGGCATCTGGGGCTGGAGCTACGGTGGATTTAACACGCTGATGAGTATGTCGGAGGGTCGTGGCGTGTTCCGTGCTGGTGTAGCTATCGCGCCACCTACCAACTGGAAGTTCTACGACTCCGTCTATACCGAGCGCTATATGCGCACACCGAAGGAGAACCCCGACGGATATGCCACCAACCCGATAGAGCGTGCGGCTAAGCTGCACGGTGCGCTGCTCATCTGCCACGGCACTGCCGACGACAATGTGCATCCGCAGAACGCATACGAGTACTCGGAGGCTCTCGTACAGGCTGACAAGGACTTCCGCGAAATCTACTACACCAACCGCAACCACAGCATCTACGGAGGCAACACACGCAACCATTTGCTCAGACAGGTGGCACAGTTCTTCCAAACCGAATTGAAGTAACAATCAGGGGTGCAGTTGTCTCAACTGCACCATCTTTTCCCAAAACCGTAAAACAAACACAATAATAATGAATATTAAACAACTTATTTCCACTGCGGCACTTGCTACTCTCGCATTCGTGCCCGGTCAGACAAATGCCCAACAGGTGCCTCTCGGACGAGAGCTATGGGGCAATGTCGTACATAGCAATCGCTGGCAAGACGGCGATAAGGAGTACGGATTCTATTCGTTCGGCGTATCAAAGTCAATCGACGTGAACGATATGTTCACCGACGCTAATATGTACGCCAATGCAAGTGGCGCACTGGTAGGCGACCGCCTCGACGTGATAAAATTCGACCGCTCCACGAGTTCGATGTTGCACTATAAGTATAGCGTTTCGACTGGCGAGTGTGACGACATGACATATCTTACCGACTACTTCTTGTGGGCTACCGAGACAGCCGTGTCGGCAGACGGAAAGGTGTATGGTGCGTTCTTCACAGGAGATGCTGAGAGCGTAGAGCTTGGTATTGCCGACTATGCCAACAACACACGTAGCTCCATCGGCACGCTGAACCGCTACTATGTGGCTATGGGTATCACAAAGGATAACAAACTCTATGGTATCGGCGACAACGGCAACCTCTACAAGATAGATATAAACACCGCAAAGGAAACTCTCGTAGGCTCTACGGGTGTCATCGTGAGCGATGCTACCACACAGTTTAATGTGCAGAGTGGCGAAATCGACCACGAGACCGGCATCTTCTACTGGGCTTGTACAGACGTGAAGGGTAAGTCGGCACTCTACACCGTAGACCTTACAACGGGTAAGGCAACAAAGATTGGCGACTTCATGAACAACGAGCAGATTGCGATGCTCTCAATCCCGAAGGAGACAGTGAAGGGCACAGCTCCAGCACTTGCTTCAAACATGAGCCTCGCCTTCGACAAGGCTTCGCTCACGGGTAATGTCAATTTCACTGCGCCTACAACAACATACGCAGGCGGTAAGCTCACCGGTTCGCTCGATTATGTGGTAAGCGTAGACGGCAAGGAGGCAACGAAGGGCACAGTCAACGCTGGCGAGAAGGTAAGTGCATCGGTAACAACAAAGCGTGGCATACATTCTATTTCTGTCATCTGCTCTAACTCGGCAGGTAACGGACCGAAGGCATATGTCAACGGCTTCATAGGCGACGACACGCCACTCAAGCCTGCAAACGTGAAGGCTACAGTGAATGTAACAACGGGTAAGGTACAGCTCTCATGGGATGCTGTTACGAAGGGTATCAACAATGGATATGTAGGCGATATTACATACAACGTAGTGCGCTATCCTGACAAGAAAGCTATCGCAACAGCCACAACTGTTACGTCTCTAAACGACAACCTGCCTAATGGCGATTTCACTGGATACTACTATACTGTGCAGGCTGTGAGCGGAACTCGTAAGAGCGAAGCGGTGAAGTCTAACAGCGTTTCGTTTGGCAAGCCGGTTGAACCACCATATACATTGACTATCACTAACGAAAACTCTGTCAATGTATGCACAATTCTCGACGCAAACAACGACGGTGTTACATGGAAGTATCTGCAGAACGACGGATCTAATCTTCCGGCAATAGAGATTTCTAATGGCGAAGTGACACACGACGACTGGCTTATTCTGCCTGCACTTAGCTTGAAGGCTGGTGTGCTCTACAATCTCACCTATCGTCTCGCAACAATGGGTCAGAACTATCCGGAGTTGCTCGAAGTGAAGTATGGCTCTGAGCCTACAGCTGCTGCTATGGTTCACGAGATTGCGGCGAAGAAGGAGTATTCAAATCAGGAATTCTCTACCATCAAGAATGAACTGGTAGTGGATAAGGATCAGGTGGTTTACATCGGTTTCCACTGCGTAAGTAATCCTGACTGGTGCTACCAACTCATACTCAAGGACTTTGCTGTTGTTGGCAACTCGCTGAAGGCTCCGGATGCTGTCACCGAGATATCTACAACCGCAGCTACCGACGGATCGCTCAAGGTGCGCGTTGACTTCACAGCTCCGTCGAAGGCTATCGATGGCAGCAAGCTCGACTCTTATTCTGAACTTGATGTGCGCATCATGCGCGATGGCGAGGAGATACAGTCGATGGCTGCTATTGCGCCAGGTGAGAAGTGTTACTATATCGACAATTACGCTAAGGAAGGATACAACAACTACAGTATCATTGTGAACAATGAGCACGGAGTAGGTCGCGAGAGTAAGTCGGTTGAGGCTTACGTGGGCGAGGACTATCCTGCAAAGGTTGAGAACATAAAGGCTTCTGTTGGCGATAAGGGCATCACACTTTCTTGGGATCCCGTCACTAAGGGTGAGCATGGTGGTGTAATGCCTAATGATCCAATCTCCTATAAAGTTTACCAAATAAACGAGAGTGGCACTGGTGTCGACTTGGATCTGATTGATGAGGTAAAGACAACAACGGTTAATATAGACTATGATGTTAATACCGGCGATCAGGATATGATCAACTATGCTCTTAGTGCTTCTAACTCAATTGGTGAGGGTCCGCGCGCAATGTCGCCAGGCATCATCGTGGGTAAGCCGTACGAGCTGCCGTTCGAGGAGCACTTCAAGGGTGGTGCTCTTGATAACAAGATGTGGTTTATCACAGAGCTGGGCAGCGAGGAGTCGACATTCAGCCTCATGCAGGGCTTCTCTGCTGACGGCGACGGCGGTTGTGCCGGATATGTAGCGGCTTCTGCTGATGATAGCGCGCTGCTCGGTTCGGGTAAGATTTCGCTCAAGGGTGCTACTAACCCGATACTCGTATTCTCTACAAAGTCGACATTGGCTGAGGCTAAGGGCAAGGTGGTGGTTTATATCCGCAAGCCTGACCTCTCTGAGAAGCAGCTCTGCGTTGTCGACTATAGCAAGCTCGACAACTCGGCTAAGGAGTGGCGCACTACGTCTGTCACTATTCCGGCTGAATACAAGTCGCTGCCTTATGTGATGTTCACATTCGTGGCTTCGGCTGACAAGGGCGAGAGCGTCTACTTCGACCAGATTTACGTTCGCGACGTAGTGGCTAAGGATATGCGTGCTACAATCTCTGTTCCGTCAAAGGTACGCAAGGGCGACAATGTAACAGCGCGTGTAATGGTTACCAATATGGGTAGCACGACTGTCGATAAATACACCGTTAACCTCTATGTCGGTGACAAGCTGGTTGCGACAAAGAACGTAACAACGAGTCTCGCTCCTTACGCTTCGCAGACAGAGGAACTTACATACAAGACTTCGGTTGTTGATCCGTCACCACTGAAGCTGAAGGCTGAGGTTGTTATCGATGGTGAGGCAACACCTGAGGACAATGAGGATGCTGCAGAGGTTGTTCTCACTGCTTCTACTCTGACAGCGCCGGAGAGCGTTACCGCTTCTACTGCTGATGAGAAGAACGTGGTTGTAGAGTGGACTAAGGTGAACGAATCGTCGGAGCGTGTTACTGAAAACTTCGAGACATACGCAGCATGGAGCATGGATTACTTCGGCGATTGGACTTCTAATTACGTAGAGAAGGGTATCGCTAAGGGTCCGTTCAGCAAGTCTTATCCGCATCCTAACGAGAATAAACGCTTCGCTTACACGCTCGTAGAACCGAACACTTGGCTTAATGCAGAGATTCTCGACAAGTATGCATGCTTGAAGCCTCACTCTGGTACGCACTACTTAGCTTCGTTCTACAGCGTTGAAAACTCTCAGTTCATCCCTGCTGACAATTGGCTTATTTCGCCTGCTCTGCCTGGCGAAGCGCAGACTATCAGCTTCTGGGCTAACAACTTCAATTCGCAGGGCACTAAGTACACGGAGAACTTCGAGGTGCTCTACTCTACATCGGGTATAGCTCTCGACGACTTCAAGTCTACAGGCAAGAAGTTTGAGGCTACTACCGGCGAGTGGAAAGAGTACACGGTTAATCTGCCTGAGGGCGCAACCTACTTCGCTATCCACAACAACACTGCCGACACGTATATGTTTATGCTCGACGATGTTACATACACTGCTGGTTGCGGTAAGGTGCTCGGTTATAACGTATATCGCGACGGCAAGCTGCTGAAGCGCATCGAACCGAACGCCGAGCTTCGTATCACCGACAATGCTCCGAGCGGCAAGCATACCTACGCCGTGTCTACAATCTATGCCGGTGGCGAGTCGGAGGCTACAAAGTCGGCTGTTGTTACTGCTATCGATGGCGTGAGTGTGGATAACGGCACATTCGATGTCTACACCGTAGACGGCAAGCGCATCGCTAAGGGCGTTACATCGCTCGACGGCATAGCACGTGGCTTCTACATCGTGAACGGCAAAAAGGTCGTTCGCAAGTAAAGCCCCTCCCAACCCTCCCCGTCGGGGAGGGCTTAGTTTGCCTTAAAGAGGCTTAGGAAGGCTTAAAGAGGCTTAGTTCGGCCTAAGCTCAATCACAAAAAAAACACGAGTTGGAAAATCATTCCAGCTCGTGTTTTTTTTTATTTCAACTAAAGCAGTGTTAGCTTCTGCTCACCTGAAATCCGTTCTTGCACAGGCTCATCTCTACGAAGCGAGCCTTGTCATTCGGGCGATTCTCGTTGAGTATGCAGCGTATGCGTGCCGCAGCTTCAACATCCTTAGCCACCATGTAGAGATAGCCACCGCCACCTGCGCCAGGCAACTTGTAGCCGAGGCAGAGGTCGTCAATCTGTTTTGTGAGTGCTTCCACGGCGGGCGGGTTGGTGCCGGCATCGAGCAGTTGGTTCTGCTGCCATGTCTTGCCAACGAGGCGTCCCATGCGCTCGAAGTCGAGGCGTTGTATGGCGTCGAACATCTCCAGTGCGTGTGCCTTCATCTCGCGCAGTTGCAGCAGTTCGTCGTGTTCGTTGAGGAACATACGGCGCACAATCTCGGCGAGTATCGTCTTCGCCGTGCGTGTGATGCCTGTATAATATAATAGGTGGCACTCGCGGTAGTCGGGCTGTTGGAAGAGGTCGCCAGGCAGGTAGCGCACATCCGGACTCTGACTGAATCCGCGCTCCGTCTGCAGCAGTTTTATGCCAGGCAGGAGTCCGCCGTACTGGTCTTGCCAACCGCCACCTGTGGTGAGCAGCTGCTCGAGCACGAGTGTGCGGTGTCCTATCTCGGTCTTGTCCCAGCCCAGTCCGCAGAAGTCGCTAAGTGCTCCGAGCACGGTTGATGCGAGCAGCGAGCTGGTGCCGAGTCCGCTTCCGGCTGGTATGGCCGAGAGCAGCGTCACTTCGATGCCACAACCGAACGCACGCAACTGCTCTTCGAGCGAGCGGTAGCTATCCTTGCAGAAGCGCGGCAGGAAACCGGCGAGCGAGAGGGCTGCCTTCGGTATAGAGAATGGCGAACCTACAGTGTTGTATGCCGAGAGTTCTTCGTATGTAGTGATTACTTCCGATGCACCGAGGTCGATACTTCTAAGTATGATGTGTGGCTCAGCGCAGGGCTTCACGTATGTCTGCAGCGGTGGTTGTCCGTTGAGGTTGATGGCGAGGTTGACGACGTTGCCGCCCTCCATGAGGCAGAATGGTGGTGTGTCGGTCCATCCGCCGGCTATATCTATGCGCACGGGCGAGCGTCCCCATACAATCTGGTCGGCATACACCGACAGTTGGGGGCGTTGCTTTACGCGCAGTGCCTCGGTGGTGAGTCCCTCGCGCAGCAACGAGAACGCTGCTGCTTCGTACTTCTTAGCCTGCTCGCTGCTCTGTGTACCGCCATTCGTGCGTTGGCGTTCGGCTTCCGAGCGGAACATGGCGTCGCAGGTGCGTGTCAGGAGCGAAGCCGACTCGGGTAGGGCGTTGGGCAGTGCTACGTCGTACTTGCCGTACTCGTGTGCTACGGTCTGCAGGTCGCTCTGGTAGAACACGCTATGCTGCCAGTTCTTTGCAATCATCGGCAGGTTCTTCAGGCGCAACTTAGTGCGCTGGTCTACAAGACGGCGGAGGTTTGCCTCGGCACTTATCTCGTCGGCGCTCATGCGCTTCGCCTTCTCCCATATCGCCTTGCCCTCTGCGAGTGTGCTCTCGCCGAGCATCCAGCGCAGCACGATGCCCATGTCGTCAGTGTTGTCAACAATGGGGAAGATGCGTGCTGCCTGCAGGTCGTGGCGACCTTCTATTGCGTTGAGGTCAATGCCGCGCTCTGCTGCCCATTCGGCAAACGGACGACCGAGGTATTCTACGTCCGCCAAATCGCCGCGGAACTTGTCGTTGAAACCATACGGGCGCACAGCCCAACTGTCTGCGCCTATGGGCACGATGTCGACACACTGACCCTCACTGAGCGTCAGTGTCCAGTCGTTCTCGGGCACACCTGTCACAATGTTGTCCTGCGTCAGCGTCCAGTTCTCGCCTACGTATGCGTTCTCCACCCATTCGTTGCGGTTCTGCTGTGTCCACTTCGGCTTCAGTTCGGTGTTCTGCACGAAGATAGACGGATGTGGCTTGCGGTCGTGGTGCATAATCTCGCGCTGGTCGTTCACGATGTTCTGTATGGCGAGCATCGACGAAAGCAACTCGTGCGATGTACCGAAATGGTAGAACTCGCCACCTGGCAACGGCAGTATCACGGTCTTCAGCGTGTTCACCGCCTCGTCCTTCACGCCCGGCTCATAGCCGAGAGCGCAGCCGAACTCGCCGTACATGTCGTAGTTCACCACCTCGCCCGTGGCTATGTCCGTTCCGTTGGTAGAACGCTGCATGAGCACTTTCACGGCGCGGTCGGAGAGAATCCATACACCGATGTCGGTGAGGTAGAAGTGGTCGGTGAGCAGTGACGAGAGTGTCTCCACCGACGGCTTCTGAAGCATACACTTCAGCTCGGTTGGCTTTTCGCGTGTACTGACGAACACGCCGTGGTCCTTCGCAATCTCCGGACCGAGCCACAGACCGTAGCATACGATGTCCGCATCCTCGGGTATCGGCTGCAGCGGTTCGGTGGAGCGTATGTACACGTCGCCGCTCACTATCATCGTGTTCAGACAGCGTGGGGCGATGTCCATGATGCGCTTGTAGAGCGGCACCTGCAGCGACAGCAGGTTCTGGTTCAGACTCTGTCCGCGTTCCCAGCGGAACACTGGCAGCGGTGTAAGTATCTTGCCCGATGGAGCGTAAGACGGCAGTCGGCGACTCTGTCCGCCGGCGTGCAAGAGTAGTCGCTTGTCGGCAGCCAACCATTCATCGAAGCTCATAGCGTCAGCGTTTTGTGTCTTGTAGTCTTCGTAGGCTGCGCGCAGCAACCATGTAGTGCCACCGCCCGAGCCGAGTTTCTTGCCCACAGGGTCGTTTGTACAGAACCACTCGCTCTGCGGCAGTTCGGTTATCTCGTGGAAACTGCCCACAAGATTTGGGGGCAGCGATAAAAGTTTCTTCATTTGTTATATGTATTTTGTGTTATATATATAATAAGGTGTTGAGATGTTGAGGTGTTGAGATGTTGAGATTTGCATATGTCACCATCTCACCACCTCACCATCTCACCATCTCACCACCTACTCGTACAGATAGAACATACGCTCCATCATTTGCCATTTCTCGTCGCTCGTCGCTTCTGTCGAACAGTTCTGGAACTCAGCCACATGCTTCTCCCATTCCTCCTGGCGGGGTAGGGTGGCGAGACGCTCCATGGCTGCATCCCAATCGAAGTCGACTGGTGCATCCACAATCATCACTAAGCGGTTGCCCAAGATGTAAATCTCCATCTCTAAGATGCCAACCGCCTTAATTCCCTCCTTTATCTCGTCCCAGAAATGCTCCTGGTCGTGAGCCTCGCGGTACTTGCGAATAAGTTCACTGTCGTCTTTCAAGTCCATGGTCTGCACGAAACGCTTCGTAGGCACACCATATTCCTTGCTTCTATATCCTTCTGTCATAACGATGTGATTTAGTGAATTTTATACATTATACCTTACAAAGGTACGTAAACAATCGCACAATACAAATAAAAACCGCCAAATTTGTGTCCGAAAAGTAGTTATTTGCATATTTAATTGTAACTTTGCAAAGCTGTTTTATTGCGAAATGATTGAATAAACAAGAAGACTAACATGTGGTTTAATTTTTTCAAGGAATTTATTTTGTGGCTCTCAGATATTGATGCCCGTCTGTTGCTTATTGTGAATGGCGCACATAGTCCGTTCTTCGATTCCGTAATGTGGTGTATCAGTGGACGTTGGATATGGGTACCATTCTATGCCGTGCTTGCCTATCTGCTCTTTCGTCGCATGTCCTGGAAGCGTGCTTCAATCTGTTTAGTCACCATCGGACTGATTATCTTGGCGGCTGATCAAACATGTGCAACACTCATACGTCCGGAGATAGGCAGACTGCGTCCTGCCAATCTCAACAATCCGTTGTCGTCCTTCGTGCATGTCGTCAATGGTTATCGTGGTGGTAGATATGGTTTCCCGTCTTGTCACGCAGCCAACACCTTTGCCCTCGCCGTCTTCATGTCGCTCGTCATTCGTCATAAGTGGTTCACAGTGATGATGTTCTCGTGGGCGTTCGTCGTTAGCTATTCGCGAATGTATCTCGGTGTTCATTACTTTGGCGACCTCTTCTGTGGTGCCACTATCGGTTCGCTCTTCGCCGTCCTCTTCTATTATCTACAAAACTATTTGTTCAAACGTCTAAATATATAGTACTATCTTAGGAGGGTATGGCATCCCTGCCATACCCACGCCCCCCTCTTCCCCACGCTTGCCCCCCCCCTCTTTCTTCCGCTTCACGCTCTTCTTTTCCCTCGTTCACCCCATCTCTTTTCCTCTTCATACTCCCTACTTTTGTCATCCGCATCGACCGATGCGGATGCTCGTAACGACCGGCGCGGATGCTCGCATCGACCGGCGCGGATGCTCGCATCGACCGATGCGGATGCTCGTAACGACCGGCGCGGATGCTCGTATCGACCGACGCGGATGCTCGTATCGACCGACGCGGATGCTCGTAACGACCGACGCGGATGACTTTTGTTGATGTTTCGCAGTGCCAAACCTTTACTTCCCTAATTCGAAGTGTTCAGTTAGTATATGGCAGGGCTTTGACAATAGGGCGATAAACATAAAAAACATTAGCCCCTCAACTCCTTTGGCGTTACAATAAATTTGAGTAACTTTGCGCTACCATAAATCAAAATAACGGTATTTAATGTATCGACTGATAACCACTATACTATTAGGCGTTGCCTTTGCGGCAACCATAACGGCAGCTCCTGCCTCCCCACGCCACTGGCGACCAACCCTTGCCGACCTCGACCGCGTGATAGACAGCAGCAACGTGTACGACCGTCTGTACGAGCAACGCATTGCCAAGGCTAAGCAGAAGCTGAGCCGAGCAACCAACGATGCCGACCGACTGGACCTTACCCGGCAGCTCTTCTTTATGTACAAGCAGTTTGTGCTCGATTCGGCTTACGTCTATGCTGACCGCAAGCTGCATGTGGCGCAACGCATAGGCAATAAGGAGGAGGTGCAGTATACACAGCTCGACATTGCCGCCATATTGATTAAGAACGGCGACTATATTGCTGCCATTCGCCAGCTGCAATCGTTAGACCGACCCTTGATGTCGACCGGCGTGCAGACCTACTACTACAGTTTGTACGGCGAGCTGTACGAGTCAAAGCGCCTGACAGCCCTTACCAAAGCCCAGAAAGATTACTACGAGCACCTGCGTGTGAGTTACCGCGACTCCCTGCGCAACCTTCAAACCAAGAAGTCGATATGGGACGATGCCGAGTTTCTTACCACACGCCACAAATACACCGATGCTTTGCACATTCTTGTTAAGGCTTACAACAACCTTGACGTAAACAACCGCGACATGGGATACATAGCCTACGCCATCGCCGATATATACGACAAGGTAGACGATACGGAGTGTGTGAAGCAGTATCTCATAATGTCGGCAATATCCGACATCAAGAACAGTGTGCGCGAATATATCTCCCTGCGCCGCCTCGCCACCATATTATATGAGGAGGGCGATGTGGACAGAGCCTACCGCTATATGCGTAAGTCGCTTGAGGATGCCACGGAGTGCAACGCCAAGCTACGCATATTCGAGGTGTCGGACGTGCTGCCCATTATCGACAAGGCTTACGACAGCATGAAGGCAGCCGAGCGTCGCCACCTTACAGTGGGGTTGGCGGTTGTTGTGGTACTGCTCGTGCTGCTTGTGTGCATGGTGTTCTACACCGGCAAGCAGCTCAGACGTATAGCCCAGGCACGCCGACAGCTGCTTAAGTCGAACGAGAGCCTTGCCGAGATGAACAGCAAGCTCAACTCGCTCAATACCCAGATAACCTCTACGAACGAGCAGCTCAACGACGCTAATATTAGGCTTCGCGAGTCGAACGCCTCCCTTGGCGAGGCAAATAAGATTAAGAACATATACATAATGGAGTTTATGTCGAAGTGTTCGTCGTACATCGACAAGCTTGAGGCATATCGGCGCTCGCTCAACAAGCTTGCTGCGGCAGGTATGGTGAGCGAGCTGTACCGCAAGCTAAAGTCGAAGACCATTATCGACGACGAGGTTGAAGAGTTCTTCGAAGACTTCGACCGCATCTTCCTCAAGATATTCCCGCGTTTTGTGCCCACGTTTAACGCGTTGCTTCGCCCCGAAGAGTCGATACAGCCTAAGCACAAGGGCAGGCTCAGCACCGAGCTGCGCATCTATGCCTTGATGCGTCTTGGCATTGTGGAGAACGAGAAGATAGCCTCCTTCCTGCGCTGCTCAAAGCAGACCATATACTCGTACCGCTCGCGCATACGTCTGCGCTCGTTATGCCCCGACGACTTTGAAAACCAGGTGCTGCGCATAGAATGATGCTTGACTATTGTCAAGCATCTATCTGTACGGCATTTGTATTTTATGCCACCATTGAAAAGCATAACTCATTGAAAACCAGTAAAAACACCTTGTAAGACGTTTGTATTTTTGTGATACGCTGTTCTTGCGTATACTTAAAAGTGATAACTTTGCAAAAAACATTAAACAACATCAAATAATTAAAAACCACTTACATTATGAATATAAGGCATTCCTTATTATACTCCGTAATGTTAGCGCCTATGGCATCGGCTCCGCTCGTGCCGGCAACGGCTGCACCAGCCTTCATGCTCCAGCAACAGCAAAAGGGCATAAAGGTCAGTGGTACTGTTGTCGATGACGAGAACAGTCCGCTTATAGGCGTGAGCGTCACCGTAAAGGGTTCCAAAGACGCGGCGATAACCGATATCGACGGCCACTTCTACATCAGTGTGCCGTCTAAGAACTCGGTGCTGGTGTTCAATTACCTCGGCTTCAAGCAGCAGGAGGTGCGTGTAGGCAGCGACATCAACTTTAATATACAGTTAAAGGAGGATGCCGTGGCTACCGACGAGGTTGTGGTTGTGGGCTACGGCAACCAGAAGAAGCTGTCGGTTATAGGCTCTATACAGACCCTCGACCCCGGCAAGTTGCAGGTCGGCTCAAGCCGCTCGCTAAGCAACAACCTTGCCGGCCAGCTGGCGGGCATCATTGCCGTGAAGCCGTCGGGCGAGCCGGGATATGACGACTCCAACTTCTGGATTCGCGGTATCTCCACCTTCGGCAGCGGCAGCAAGCCCCTGGTGCTCATTGACGGCGTGGAGCGCAGCCTGAACGACATCGACCCGGCCGAGATAGAGTCGTTCTCAGTACTGAAGGATGCCTCGGCCAGCGCCATGTACGGTGTGCGCGGCGCCAATGGTGTCATCATCATCAACACCAAGCGCGGCGAGGTGGCCAAGCCGTCGGTAAACTTCCGTGTGGAGCAGTCTATCCAGACGCCTACCAAACTGCCGCAGTTTGTGGGCGCCGCCGAATACATGAACCTCCTCAACGAGCTCAATCCGGGCATGTTCTCCAAGGACCAGGTGCTGAAGACCTATACGGGCTACGACCGTGACCTCTATCCTAACGTGAACTGGATCGACGCCATCACCAAGGACTATGCCTACTCGACGCGCGCCAACATGACCGTCTCGGGCGGCACCAAGATACTCCGCTACTCGCTGACAGCCTCGATTTATCACGAGAACGGCATCATGGAGACCGACCCGACGCTCGACTACGACACGGGCAGCAAGCTCACCCGCTACAACATGCGCGCCAACGTCGACCTGAACCTCACGCCGACGACCCTGCTGCGCTTCAACATCGGCGGCTATCTGCAGAACCTGCGCAAGTCGAACAGTGGCACCGACGAGGTCTTCTCCAAAGCCTTTGAGACCCCGCCCTACGTCCATCCCACACGTTATTCCGACGGCACCATCCCCATCGCCTCGGTAGAGCGCTACAACCCCTGGGCCATGAGCACGCAGCAGGGCTACTACCGCAGCGGCCATGCGCAGATACAGTCGCTGTTCTCGGTGGAGCAGGACCTGAAGATGCTGCTCAAAGGCCTGAAGGCCAAGGTGGTGTTCTCGTTTGACAACTACAGCGAGAACTTCGTCACGCGCGGCCGCACGCCCGACTATTACAGTGTGGCGCATTCGCGCGACGCCTCGGGCAACCTCGTGCATTCCATTCTGAAATACGGCACCGACGTGCTGTCACATTCGAGCAACGGCAACTTCGGCAACCAGAGCACCTACCTTGAAGGCTCGCTATCGTACGACCACGTGTTCGCCAAGAAGCACAGCGTCAACGCCCTGTTCCTCTACAACCAGCGCAGCTACGACTGGGGCGACGTGCAGTCCAAGCGCACACAGGGCGTCGCAGGACGCCTGTCATATACCTACGACAACCGCTACATCGGCGAGTTCAACTTCGGCTACAACGGCTCAGAGAACTTTGCCAAGGGTCACCGCTACGGCTTCTTCCCGTCTATCGCCTTAGGTTACGTCATCTCCGAGGAGAAGTTCATGGCTCCCCTGCGCTCCACCGTCAACCTGCTGAAGCTGAGGGCCTCGGTCGGCAAGCTCGGCAATGACGACATCGGCGGACGCCGCTTCGCCTACATCACGACCATCAACAGCAATGCCTCCGGCTACAACTGGGGCTACAAGGGCGACTATTACCGTGGCGGCATCCAGGAGGGCGACTACGGTGTCGCGGACCTCACATGGGAGACCTCAGTGAAGGCAAATGTCGGCCTTGAGGTGGGACTGTGGAATGCCCTCAACGTGCAGGTTGACTTCTTCAAGGAGCACCGCACCAACATCTTCATGCAGCGCAGTACGATACCCACGCAGGTGGGCTACATCAACAGTCCATGGGCCAACTACGGCAAGGTGGACAACCATGGCCTCGACGCCTCCGTCACCTATCACAAGCGCATCAACAAGAACCTGGAGCTCAGTGTCCACGGCAACTTCACCTATGCCCGCAACAAGATTATTGAGAAGGACGAGCCCGAGAGCGTCAAGGGTACCTACCGCTCCATCACGGGCCGCAGCATCAACACGCTGTGGGGCTATCAGGCCCTGGGCCTCTACACGGCCGACGACTTCGACGCCGACGGCAACGTGAAGGCCGGCCAGCCGCAGCCGCAGCTCGGCGCCAAGGTGCGCCCCGGCGACATCAAGTACAAGGATATGAACGGCGACGGACTCATCACCGACCAGGATGAGGGCTACATCGGCGGCACCTCAGACCCGCGCATCGTCTATGGCTTCGGCGGAAACGTGAAATACAAGGCCTTCGACTTCAACTTCTTCTTCCAGGGCACGGGCGACGCCTACCGCATCATCGGCAGCAACAGCTATTTCATCCCCGGAAGCGGACAGGGCGTGCTGGGCAACATCTATTCCAACTACAACGACCGCTGGACCGAGGACAACCCCTCGCAGAACGTGTTCTGGCCGAGACTCTCGTCGACCGAGAACCCCAACAACAACGTCGCCTCCACCTGGTGGAAGAAGAACATGAGCTTCCTCAGGCTGAAGATGATCGAGATAGGCTTCACCCTGCCCCAGGCCTGGAGCAACAAGATTTACGGCAAGAACATCCGCTTCTATGTGAGCGGCAACGACCTGTTCTACCTCTCCAAATTCAAGTTGTGGGACCCCGAGCTCTCCACGTCCGACGGTCTGAAGTATCCGTCCATGCGGTCGGTCATGATCGGAATGGACCTTACCTTCTGATTGCTTGGAACAAATAAGGTAATATCTAATAAGAAACAATAGTCATGAAAAGTATCAAATCATACATTATCATACTGGCAGCCTGTCTGCCGCTCCTCACCTCCTGCTCCGACTTCCTCGACAAGGAGCCGGACACGGAACTGGACATGGAGAATGTGTTCAATGACAAGACACATGTGGAGCAGTGGCTCGCCAATGTCTATTCTGCCATTCCCGACTGCTACGACGGTTACATCTTCGACCTGGGCTGGATGATACTTGGCTACGACGCCACCATCCCTGAGCGCTACCGCCAGTTCGGCAACCAGATTATCCCGATGATTTTGGGCGAGTGGACGCCTGCCAGCGACTGGAACGGCAACTACTGGGCCCTGCTGCCGCAGCGCATCCGCGAGGCCAACATCTTCCGCGAGAAGGCGCACGCCCTCACCGACCAGGACATCTCGGAGCGTGAGATGACCTATATGAAGACGGAGTGCCGCTTCATGCAGGCCTACTACTATTACCTGCTGGCCAACACCTACGGCCCCATTCCCTTCAAGCCCGACTACGTGTGGCCCGTCAATGCCTCGCTTTCCGACATGATGGAGACGCAGACCCCCTACGAGGATGTCATCAAGTGGTGCTCCGACGAGATGCTGGCCTGCTCCAAAATCCTGCCGGCCCGCTACAGCGAGTCGCAGAAATACGGCCGCATCACCTCACTGATGTGCCTGGCCATCCGCGCCCGCATGCTGCTGTTCGACGCCAGTCCGCTGGTCAACGGCAACAGCGACTATGCCAACTTCGTCAATGCCAACGGCGAACACCTGTTCAGTACCCAGTATGACGCCAACAAGTGGCGTGTGGCGGCTGACGCCTGCAAGGACCTCATCGACAAGGCCGAGGCTTCAGGCCACAAGCTTTACATCGAGTATGCCGACGACAGCAAGACCACCATCGACCCGTTCCTCTCTTATGAGAACGCCTTCCTCAAGAGCGAGGATGCCGGCAACACCGAGATACTCTTTGCCCGCCCGTCGGTCAACTACCAGAACTATGAGCGCAACGCCACGCCCAACGGCTCAGGCGGTAATGGCGGCTTCGGCGTGACCCAGAGTCTGGTTGACGCCTTCTTCATGGAGAACGGACTGCCCATCACCGATCCCGACTCAAAGTATGAGGAGAAAGGCTTCTCCGGGGCCGACGAGCACCGCTCAGGCACCAAGTTCGAGACCGAGAACGGCAACTGCATCACCAAGCAGGGCACCTACAACATGTATTGCCACCGCGAGCCGCGCTTCTATGTGACGGTGAACTTCAGCGGCGCCTACTTCCCCTCTGAGGACCGCCAGTACAACTTCTTCAACGGCGGCGCCGACAACAACCACACTCACGACGCCCCGCAGAGCGGTTACCTGATGCGCAAGCGCGTCAATCCGAAGGACAACATCAAGCAGGGCTCCTACAACTACCGTCCGGGCATCATCTACCGCCTGGCCGAGGCATATCTCAGCTATGCCGAGGCGCTCAACGAGTGCGACCCGGGCAACCAGGAGATCCTCACCTATCTCAACAAGATCCGTGAGCGTGCCGGCGTGCGCCAGTACACCACCGGCGCCACCGACAACAACTACATCCACGTCAACCTCGCCGACCAGGATGCCATGCGCAAGCTCATCCATGCCGAGCGCCGCGTGGAGCTCTGTGCCGAGGGCACGCGCTACGACGACCTGCGCCGCTGGAAGGAGGCCGAGACCACACTGTCGGGCGACTTCTACGGCATGAACTTCGACGGCAAGGACGCCTCGAGCTTCTATCAGCGCAAGCCCTACATCACGCGCGTCTACCGCAAGGCTTACTACTGGTTCCCCATCCATCAGACGGAAATCGACAAGAACCCCAAGCTGGTGCAGAACCCCTATTGGGACCAGTTGAGCAAGTAATCGACAACATTTTTATATAAGACAAGAAAATGAAAAAGCAGCTATTACATATATTTCTCCTCCTGGCGACGGTTGCCGGCTTCACGGCCTGCAACTCCGAGGACAACCCCTATACTCTCGACCGGCCGGAGGATGTCATGCAGCTCCGCAGCACGCCCGACTCGGCCATCACCCTGACCGCTGACAAGGCGCAGGACACGGCCGTAACGTTCACGTGGAATGCGGCCTCCAACCTTTCGGGCAACGTGGCCTACTATATCGAGATGGGCATCGAGGGATCGTCCACCTACACCACCGACACGGTGCGCCTGGCCAGTGAGGCGCGGTCGTACGCGCTCACCACGGCACAGCTCAACCGCATGCTGTCCGACTGGAACGGCGTGGCCGGCACGCCGAGCTCCGTATCGGTCAAGCTCATCGCCATGCAGCCCGAGGCAGCCACCTACCAGTTGCCCGAGATCAGTTCGCTGACGCTGTCGGTCACGCCGTATGACCAGCCAAAGAACGAGCTCTATATCTGCGGCACCGCCAACCCGGCCGGCAGCAGCCTGGCCGATGCGGTGAAGATGGACGTGGGCATGGACAACGGCTACACGTGGACCGGCTTCCTCAATGCCGGCGACTTCAAGCTCACCCCCGACCGCTATTCCGACGTGCCGTTCTATGGCACCAAGGGCAATGCCTATACGCTGGTCTATGACGAGCTTGGCAATGGCGGCGCCGAGCCGCTTCATGTGAGTGAGGACGGCCTGTACACCGTCACGGCCGACCTGGAGGATATGACGGTCAGCGTGAGCCGCATCAATACGGAGAATGTATGGATGGTGGGCAGCGCCACGCCGTACGGATGGAACTTGGGCGACCTGGCACCGATGTACAAGCAGGACGAGGGCATCTTCGTCTATGAGGGCCCGCTCAAGCAGGGCGAGCTGAAGTTCCCCATGCAGAACGCCAACAAGTTTGAGGTGCCTTACATCATGGCGCCCGAGGCTGGCAAGGACATTACGGGAACGGGAGCCATAGAGTACGTCACCGCCGCCAACTCCACGATGCACGACAACAAGTGGAATGTGCCCGCCGACGGCGACTACCGCATCACCCTTGACTTCAACAGGCGCACGATAGTCTGCGAGCGCGTTGACCTCTCCGCCCAGTATGCAAAGATGCTCGAGGGCAAGCGCCTTGCCGCCAACGACATGAAGCTCTACCTCGTGGGCGACGCCACGCCGTGCGGATGGACCATCTCCAATGCCAACTCGCTGCACTACAACTATGCCGCCGACCACAACTGCCTCACGTGGGAGGGCAGTCTGACCAAGGGCGAGATCAAGTTCCCGTTTATCCGCAGCGACAAGTGGGAGGTGCCGTACTACAGCGCCGCCTCGTTCGGCGAGCAGCCTGCCGAGGGCGGCAACCAGCTGACCTTCGTCGACAACTCCGGCGGCGGACAGCCCGACCGCAAGTGGTACATCACCAAGGCAGGCTACTATCAGATTAAGGTGGACGTGGTCAACCGCAAGGTCTATTTCAAGGAGACCACAGGCAAATAAGTATGAACTTTATTCAAGAACGATACGACAATGATAAACAGTAAGCATATAGCATTAATGACCCTGAGTCTCTTCTTTATCCTGTCGGGCTTCGCCAGCTGCAAGCAGACAAGCGAGGAAACCGACTGGACACTGCCGGCATCCTATTATGAGAAGGATACGACCTCGGTCAACCCCAATCCCGGCACCGAAACCACAGTACAGAAGATAGCACCGCTCTACTGCACGGTGTATGAGTACTGCTGGACGCGCGAGCAGGAGAACACCGACCGCTCGCTCAACGAGTCGCAGTGGAAGCAGTGGCTCGACTGGCAGGCTGCCAACCTGCTGCCCTACGGCTACAACATGATCTGCACCGACGGCTTCATGTCGATGTACTACAACAAGGACGATGACCCCACCAACCCCGATCTGGGCGGCTACATGACCAGCTACGGCGGCGTCAAGATCAAGGACCTCTCCGCCTGGTGCAAGGAACGCGGCTTGAAGCTCGGTATCTATGACAATCCGCTCTGGCTCCACGGCCCCGACGAGACAGCCGTCGTCGGCACCTCGGGCGCCACGTTCAAGGACCTGCACTACAACGACGCCATCGACCGCGACAATGTGATGTATCCCGACAAGGGCGACGTATTCAACTGGGTTGTCCCCAGCCACAAGGGCGCGCGCGACTATATCGACGGCTTCTTCAAGTACTATCACAACCTCGGCGTTGACTTCATCCGCATGGACTTCATGTGCCTCTTCGAGGATGCCTCCGGTGCCGGCGGCATGGCCGGACGCGGCTATGGGCGCGACGAGTACCGCCTGGCCCTGAAGTACATCAGCGAGTCGGCCGCAAAGTACGGGGTGTTCACCTCCATCGTGATGCCGAACATGTACAACGACGCCAAGTACGAGAAGAAATACATGAACATGGCGCGCATCGTGGCCGACACCTTCGGGGGTGGCTGGGACCACACGTCAGGCCGCCTGCGCGGCGGCGTGTTCAACGGCTGGCCCACCTGCCACAACGAGTTCGACGGCTTCATCCACTGGTCGCACATCACCGGCCGCGGCAAGATGATACCCGACGGCGACTTCATCCGCCTCAACACGTTCAGCAACGACGAGGAGCGCATGTCGTCCATCAGCCTGCAGCTCATGGCCGGAGGCCCCGTGTCCATTGCCGACAACCCCATCGACGCGTCGGTGCGCAACTACGACCTGCCCTCACTCCTTAAGTTCGCCCAGAACAAGGAGATGCTCGCCCTCAATGCCGACGGCTTCGTGGGCCAACCCCTGAGCGACGACCTCAGCAGTCCCAACAGCCAGATCTGGTACGGACAGATGAAGAACGGTGACTGGGTGGTAGGCCTCTTCAACCGTGAGGACACCCCCCAGCAGCGCACCGTCGGCCTCTCGCAGCTCGGCATCATCGGGCAGATGAAGATGCGCGACCTCTGGCTCCACGAGGATGTGGGCACGTCCGGCGAGATTAGCGTCACGCTGCCCGCCCACGGCTGCAAGGTGGTAAGGCTCAGCAAGCCGTAGAGTGGAGATAAAGTAAACATACAACAACACTTTGACGTAGATATTATGAAGAAGATACTATTGTTTATCGCCATACTCGTTACGTCGCTTGGGGCAACTGCCGAGGAGCTTATGTCGCCCAACAGGCAGTTTGTGCTCAACACCTACTGCAAGGACGGCATACCCTATTACACCTTATCTTATAAGGGTAGGGTAGTGATACACCAGAGCCGGTTGGGCATGGACATCAAGAACGAGGGTGGCATGAAGGACAATATGGAGCTGCAAAGCGTCGAACGACAGTCGAAGGACGAAACCTGGAACACGGTGTGGGGAGAACAGTCGGCAGTGCGCAACAACTATAACGAGATGCTTGTACACTTCTATCAACCCTCTTCCACACGTCAGCTCGATGTGCGTTTCCGCTTGTTCGACGACGGATTGGGTTTTCGTTACGAGTTTCCCGAGCAGCAAACGCTGCGTAAGTTTGTGCTGAAGAACGAGTTGACCGAGTTTAATCTCGGCTTCGACTACACCGCTTTTGCACTGCCCGGCGACTACGACACGCAGGAGTTCACGTATACAACAGCGCGATTGACGCAGTTGCGCACTGAGTTCACAAAACAATCGCTTGCCCATAAGGGCTACGAAGGAAAGGCAGAGGGCGACCTCGTAGTGCAGACACCGCTAATGCTTAAAGGCAACGGACTGTACATCAATATCCACGAGGCGGCACTTGTAGACTATGCCTGTATGGAACTCGACCTCGACGATCGCAACTTGGTGCTTACATCCAATCTCGTACCCGACAAGCAGGGCGACAAGGGCTACCTCTTGCCCTTCTGCACATCGCCTTGGCGAACCGTTATAGTGAGCGACGACGCCCGCGACATACTTGCCTCAAGGCTCATACTAAACCTCAACGAGCCGTGCAAGATAGCCGACACGTCGTGGATTAAGCCAATGAAGTTTGTAGGTGTATGGTGGGAGATGTTCAACGGCTCGGGTATGTCGTGGAGCTATGCCGACGCCCCATTTGCCAAACCAGGCATTACCGACTATACCAAGCTTAAGCCGCACGGACACCACGCCGCCAATACCGCAAACGTTAAGCGCTACATCGACTTTGCAGCAAAGCATGGCATAGAGGGAGTGCTGGTTGAGGGATGGAACGAAGGATGGGAAGACTGGGAATCCTACTGGCGCAACCGACAGTTCAGGTTCGACCGCGCTTACCCCGACTTTGATGTGGACGGGCTTCACAAGTATGCCGCCTCAAAGGGTGTGCAGCTTGTTATGCACCACGAGACGTCTACCAATGCAGCCGACTATGATGTACAACTGGACCGTGCTCTGCAGTTTATGGTAGACAATGGCTACCATGCCGTAAAGACAGGATATGTGGGACAGGTGATACCAAGGTCGGAAAACCACTCGTCGCAGTGGATGGTAAACCACTATCTGCACGTGGCAGAGCGTGCCGCCGACTATAAGGTGATGGTCGATTCGCACGAGGCGGTACGTCCTACAGGTCTTTGCCGCACTTGGCCCAACTGGTTGGCACAAGAGTCGGCACGCGGTACCGAGTTTGAGGCAATGGGCGGAAACCCCGTCGACCATACCACCATTCTGCCCTTCACACGCCTTATGGGAGGTCCGATGGATTACACCCCCGGCATCTTCCAGACCGACCTGAGCTACTATAAGGGCAGCAACCACGGCAAGGCACGCACCACGCTGTGCCGACAGTTGGCTCTATACCTAACGATGTACTCGCCTATGCAGATGGTGGCGGATGTGCCCGAATCGTACGAGAGGTTTGCCGATGCCTTCGAGTTTATAAAGCAAGTGCCCGTAGACTGGGACCACTCGCAATATCTTGAGGCAGAGCCAGGCGACTATATCACCGTGGCACGCTGTGCAAAGCATACCGGCGACTGGTATGTAGGCTCTACAGTGGACGAGAACGGACACCGCTCGGTGCTAAAACTCAACTTCCTCGAACCGCACACACAGTACATCGCTACCGTATATGCAGACGCAAAGGATGCCAACTGGGACACCAATCCACAGGCATATATAATAAAGAGAGGTGTGGTAGACGCCAAGTCGGTAGTGGATATAACCTCTGCGTCGGGTGGCGGATTTGCCATTAGCATCGTCAAGGCATCTAAGGCGGATGTCAAAGGCATGAAGGCTCTGCCTCGCCGGATAAACTAAGCCTTCGACCAGCAAGCTAAAGTCAAGGCTTATAAACAGAAAGTATTATAAATAAAAAATACAATATAAGGATATGAACCATAACCTTAAAACCTTAGCATTAGGCACGGTGCTCTGCACCACGCTCCTAAGCATGGCATCATGCGGCGACGAACTGCCCGACCCGATAGTGCTGCCACGCACATTGGTGGACATACACACCGACTGGAGCGGCATAGATGCACAGCAACGGCCACAGCAGTACGTGCTATCTGTCAACGGCGACAACTACACCGTAGCGTCGGACACATATCAGATGGAGCTTAAGTCGAACTGCGACTATACGTTCTTGGCATACGTTCCGGTGTTGGGGGTTGACGTAAACGACGGCATAGCCACGGTTAAGGCTGCCTCGCACAGCACAGGCAATGCCGAAGCAATAAGCGGAACACCCTCCACCTTCTACTGTGCGTCGCAGACAATAACATCGCTTACGGGCGACAAGACAAGCCTTACGCTGCCAATGCAGCAGACAACACGACAGCTCAATGTGTCGCTTAAGGCCAAAGTTACGTCTACCGACGGCAGCGCAGTGGTGCAGGGAGGCTACGCCATCCTTTCCAAAGCAATGGCTACATACAATATGTACACATCTATTGCGTCTACTGCGGTTGATGCTGTGTCCGACTTCAGTATCAATGCCACGACAGGAACAATAACGGCACCATTCAATGTCTTTGCACTCGACCTCAGCAAGGATGTTACCGTGCAGTTTGTGATGTTCCTATCGGACGGCACACAGCAGCGTCTTGAGACGTCGATAGGCAACTTTGTGGCCAACTTCAACGACGGCTCTCACTCTACCATCGACATTGGAGGCAAGGTAGGCGTGGACGGATCGAACGCATCTGTTAACAACTGGACCATTGTGGACATGGGCGTTATAACCCCTAACGCATACCAATAAGCCACAAAACGCACACCAATAAGTATCTTATAAAGATACACCAAAACAATAACATAACAATAATAACTAAAAATACAGATTATGAACAAGTCATCATTTATGCTTTTTGCAATGGCAGGCGCTATGACCCTTGCCTCTTGCAGTAACGAAGAAGTAAACGGCAACGATACCAAGAACGCCCAGTTGCAGGTTGTTGCCAACATCGCCTTGCCGCAGACACGTGCCTTTGACGACCAGTGGAACGCCGGCGACCAAATCGGTATATACACCCTTAAGGCTGGTACAACCGACATTGATGCCGCCGACAACCTTGCCTACCGCAACACTCTGACAGAAGGCAGTGCGGCAAATGCCAACTTTGTACCTGCCGGAAATGCTGCCAAACTGCCCGACGACGGCAGCAAGGTGGACGTTGTTGCTTACTATCCGTACAGCGCATCAGCTGCTGCTGGTGTGGTGGAGCTTGATGTGCAGAAGCAGGACAATCAGGCTGCCGTCGACCTTCTTGGTGCAAAGGCAGAGGGTGTGAGCGCTGATGCGCCACAGGCTGTGCTCAACTTCAAGCATAAGCTTACAAAGATATTTATAAGAACCACTGCCGAGGACGGCTCTTCGCTGTCCGACCTCAAGGCTTATATCAAGGGTATGTACACCAAGGTGTCGTACAGCGCCTTTGCCGACGAGCTTAGCATGGTGTCTGGCGACACCAAGAAAGATGTGGAAATGCGTTCGGCAGACGGTTACTATGTTGAGGCTATCGTGCTGCCTAACATTGCTGGCAACGATGCCACAACACGCAACATCGAGTTCGAACACAACGGTAAGGTGTACAAGGCAGCCATCTCTGCCGACGTTAAGTTTGAGTCGGGCAAGAAGTATGTATACAACGCTACGTTCACAGCTACCGGCGTTAAGATAGAGGGAGCAGGCATAACCAACTGGGAAGATGTGACAGGCGACGACGTTGTGGTTGTGCCTGGAGGCGAGGCTCAGTATCATTACAACAACATCTACGCCTTTGGCGATGCCACACCTAACGGTTGGACCATCGGCGAGGCGGTTAAGTTTGACAAGGTGGACGACAACACCTACACCGCAACATTCGCCATTAAGGCTGGCGAGATGAAGTTCCCGCTCAACAACGACTGGGGTTGCGACTGGATTATGCCTACCGAGAACGGTGTAGGTCTGTCTCACTCGGCCTGCATGCTCGTTAAGAACGGCGACTCTCGCGACTACAAGTGGAAGGTTTCGGAAGAAGAGGCAGGCACTTATACCATTGTGCTTGACGTTAAGAACATGACTATGACTGCCACAAAATCGGAGTAAATAAAATAAGACAGATATAATGAGAAGGTTTCTTTTGTTGATAGTTTCGTTGCTGGCTGTAGCCACCGGCTTTGCCTTCGACTGCCAATCACCTGGCGGTAAGGTAAAGCTGCATGTGGAGTTAACGTCTTCGGGGCAGCCGCAATACAGCTTGACGTACAAGGGTAAGACGGTTATAAAGCCGTCTACCCTTGGCTACGAACTTATTGCTGCCGACACCTGATGGACGGTTTCAGTGTACAGACAACACAAACGAGCACGTTTGACGAGACATGGCATCCCGTGTGGGGCGAGACCAAGGACATACGCAACAACTATAACGAGCTGTTTGTTGCCCTTAAGCAAGACCGCACAGGCCGCCTGATGAACCTCCGCTTCCGTGTATACGATTATGGTATGGGTCTGCGCTACGAGTTTCCGCAGCAACCCAATGCCTACTTCCTTGTTAAGGAGGAGCATACACAGTTTGCGCTTACCGGCGACCACAAGGCTTGGTGGTTGCCCGGCGACTATGACACGCAGGAGTACAGCACCGTGACATCGCGTCTCTCGGAGATACGCAAGCTCTTCCGCTCGTCCATCTCGGACAATGCGTCGCAGACACAGTTCTCCGAAACGGGTGTGCAGACATCGCTGCAGATGAAGACCGACGACGGTCTTTACATCAATCTGCATGAGGCAGCGTGTGTGGACTATCCCACAATGCACCTCAATCTGGACGATAAGAATATGGTGTTCGAGTCGTGGCTCACTCCCGACAGCCAGGGTTTCAAGGGATATATGCAGACACCGCGCACCTCGCCGTGGCGCACGGTGCTTGTAAGCGACGATGCCCGAGACATGCTCTCGTGCAAGCTTACGCTCAACCTCAACGAGCCTTGCAAGATAGAGGACACTTCGTGGATACACCCCGTGAAGTATTGCGGTGTGTGGTGGGAGATGATTTGCGACAATAAGTCGTGGTCGTATACCGACGAGCTGCCCTCTGTGGTGCTCGGCGAGACCGACTATACCAAGGTTAAGCCTAACGGCAGACATGGTGCCACCAACGAGCGTGTGCGCCAGTACATCGACTTTGCCGCCAAGAACGGACTCGACGAGGTGCTGGTTGAGGGTTGGAATGAAGGTTGGGAAGACTGGTTTGGACATTCCAAGTTTCATGTGTTCGACTTCCAGACACCTTATCCCGACTTCGACATCAAGGCTCTCAACGACTATGCCCACTCTAAGGGCGTGAAGCTGATGATGCACCACGAGACGTCGGGTTCGGTTATGAACTATGAGCGCTACCTCGAGCCAGCCTATAAGCTTATGAACCGCTACGGCTACGATGCCGTAAAGAGCGGCTATGTGGGCAACATCATTCCGCGAGGCGAGCACCACTACTCGCAGATAATGAACAACCACTACCTCTACTGCGTAACCGAGGCTGCCAAACATCATATTATGGTGAATGCGCATGAGGCTACACGTCCCACCGGTTTGTGCCGCACATGGCCCAACTTGGTAGGCAACGAGTCGGCAAGAGGTACCGAGTACGAGAAGTTCGCGGGCAATAATCCCGACCATACGGTTATCCTGCCGTTCACACGTTTGCAGGGCGGACCAATGGATTACACCCCGGGCATACTTGAGACGCAAATCGGAACATGGAAGGAAGGATCCAAATCGTATGTACACACAACGCTTTGCGGACAGCTTGCGCTGTATCTTGTGATGTACTCGCCGTTGCAAATGGCTGCCGATTTGCCCGAGAACTATGCCAAGTACGATGACGCCTTCCAGTTTATACGCGACGTGGCGGTAGATTGGGACGACTCACGATACATCGAGGCAGAGCCTGGCGACTATATCACAGTGGCTCGACGTGCCAAGGGAACCGACAACTGGTTTGTTGGAGGCAAGTGTGATGAGAACGGACACCGTGCCGTTGTAAAGCTCGACTTCCTCGACCCGGGTCGCCGTTACGAGTGCACTATATACAAGGATGCGCCCGATGCCGACTACGAGAAGAACCCTAAGGCATACGTCATAACCCGTCGAACCGTTAAGCGTGGACAGACCATAAAGGTGGATGAGGCACGTGGCGGCGGCTTTGCCGTTTCGCTTAAGGCTCTATAATGATTTTCACTGCAAGCGTTTAGTGTAAACGCTTGCAGTGAAAAACATGTTATTGGTATTACTAAATAGACCCAAATAATAAATTGTAGATAACTAAAAAATAAATCTTTAAAAGCATCTTATTATGAAGAGAGTTTACTTTACTTTGGCATTGATGTCCCTGTTTGGTGGACTTAATGCCTTTGCACAGACCTACAAAACCATAGGTTGTGTAAAATATGGCTTGATGTCGGATAATAAATGTATCGTTATCGGTGATGCCGGTGCAACGGGCGATATTACATTCCTGAAAGAAGTAGAGTTTGATGACGGCATGCATACCGTAACAGGTGTATGTGGATCCGAGGATTATAAAGATGTAACTGGTCAGGAGAATGGTTTCAGTGGAAATGTCAATATAACAAGCATCACTTTTGAAGATGGCTCGCAAATAACATGGATTGGCGACCATGCCTTTAAAAATTGCTTAAACCTAAAGACCATCAATAAGGTACCGGATGTTTTGAACGAAATAAAGCCCTGGTGTTTTGAGGGTACTGCATTAGAGAGTGTTGATTTGTCGAATACAAATGTAACCATTATGACGGATGGTGTGTTCTTTAACAATACTTCTCTGACTTCTATAAAGCTGCCTAAGGGACTTGAGTACTTTTGGGATAATGCCTTTAATGGTTGCAAATCTCTTAATAATATAAAAATGCCTTCAACTGTTAAGGGGATATACAACAATGTGTTCCTTGAATGTACCTCTCTGACTGACGTTACATTGAATGAGGGTTGCACAACATTGGGACATCATGTGTTTAAGAAATGTCCTTTAGCCACAGTAACATTCCCTAATACATTGAACAGTATTGGTGAGTATGCGTTTGAGAGTACCAAATTAAATACTGTTGACTTGTCGAATACACAGACAAAAAGTCTTCCTAATGGTTGTTTCTATGATTGTGAACAGCTTAGTGATGTTAAGTTGCCAAAAGAATTGACTTATATAGGTCAAGTTGCTTTTTTCAAATCAACCATTGCTTCTATAACGTTTCCTCCCACTTTGCAGAAGATTGACTCTTGGGCATTCCAGTATTCGAAGCTCGCAAATGTTGTAATACCAACAAATTGTAGTATTGTTGATAAAGCAGCGTTTGCTAACAATGACAACTTGACAACTGTCGTAATAAATGGCACCAAATGCCATTTGGCATATGAAGCATTTGCGAACTGTCCTAAGTTGACAGATGTTTATATCACTTCTAATATTCAACCAACAGCAGAACGTTATAATTTCCCATTCAGAAACGATCCCAAAGTGCATGTAATGAAGGATTATGTAGATGTCTTCTCAGGACTAAGGACAAATGAAAATTTAAATCCTTGTAACACCACGAACTTTGACTCCAACCTCTACCTTCCTCTCGGCAAGAAGTGGACAACATTCACCAGTGCATACAATCTCGACTTCTCAAGCGTTGAGGGCTTGACAGCTTATACCGCTAAGTACAATAAGGATAATGATGCGGTTGCTCTTACACCGGTTAAGAAAGTGAAGGCACATACGGGTCTCATCCTTAAGGGCGAAGCAGGCAAATCCTACACATTGCCTATCCTTAATTCGAATGAAGACGCACTTGATGCAGTAACAGACAACCAGCTTGTTGATTGTGTTGATGCTCTTTGGTCTACAGGCCGCGATAATGACTACTTCTTGTCTGATGGCAAGTTCGTGAAGTCGACTAACAATGGTTGGGCACTTCCAGGCAAGAGCTACTTGTATATTAATGGTGGACGTGCCAATAAAAGCGAGAGTCCATTGCGCGTCTACGTCGACAACACCGCTACCGCAATTAACGGCATCACCACCAACCCAGTTGTAAAGGATGAGGCTTACTACAACCTCCAGGGTGTTAAGGTGCAGCGTCCACAGCACGGCGTGTTCATCCACAACGGCAAGAAAGTTGTGCTTAAGTAATGTGGATTGATAAGGTACTTCGTGAAAGGTATACATATATACAATATATAATTTAAAATAAAAGAAAATATGAAGAAGACATATCAAACACCGGTTATCACTGCTATCGACATTGCTGTTGAGAGCCAGATACTCGCTGAAAGCTCCCTTGGCTTCGGCGATGGCTCGATAGATTATCCGAATCGGGCAGATGCTCCAGGAATGAGATACATCATGGACGAGGAGGAGGAAGAAGACGAAGACGACGGTTCGTACTGGAAGTAACGTTCGTTAATCTTTAGTTCCCACGGAACTCAGATAACGAGGATGTGCATCCTCTGGTTGCAGTCCTTAAAACAGTCTCTATCGCCTATAATAATATAATGTGTGCGTCCACAATGCGGTGTTTTAATTGCAAACAACTGTTAAAACAAGCGTGAATTTTCAACTTTTCCCTGTAAAAGTTTTGGTGGTTTATAAAAAAACTATACCTTTGCATCCGCTTTCGAACAGCAACGGTGTCTCAAGCAAACGTGAGAG
>OGET01000215.1_pt1 | contig 35639 bp, 36 predicted proteins | sample 1570771 | NCBI WGS metagenome assembly OGET01 (sample SAMEA2582032, study PRJEB24529) | metagenome | biome: Human gut stool | place: China | collected 2011 | reverse complement strand
CACAAGCTGTGCCTCCATGATCGGAGCGATGACTTTTAAGATTGGCTCCTTCGGGAAGATCACACTTCCTTCCGGAATCGCGTAAATATTTCCGCTGAAATGAAATCCACTCAGATAGTGGAGAAAGTCCTCACTGAAAATGCCGAGTCCCCGCAGGTAATCTACATCTTCGTAAGAAAAATTCAGATTTTTGATGTATTCGATGACCTGTTCCAGACCGGCCATGATGGAGTAGCCGTTTTTTACCGGATTCTCCCGGAAAAATACATCAAAGATCGGGGTTTCGTTTGCAGACTGTTTTTCAAAATAGCCCTGCATCATGGTCAGCTCATATAAATCTGTGAGCAATGTTAAATTATCTGCTCTCATAAAAAATCTCCTTTTTTAAATCAGATCAATTCTGCATTTTTATTGATCGTTTCCTGAATGATATTCTGTACGTAAGCGCCGATGTGTTTTTTGTCCTCCGGCGCCAGATCTTTCGGATAGATCGGTTTTCCATACTCTACGATAACATTGACCTTTTTGATCCTTGGAAACTGATTTTCAAAGATCGCGGCAGTGTTGTTCATGGAAATTGGAACAATCGCACATCCTGTTTTGGTGGCAATCTTAAAAGCGCCCTCTTTAAAAGGAAGCATACTGAGCTCTTCGCCTTTGTTTCTCGTTCCCTCAGGGAAAATACAGATGGAAATTCCCCGCTTCACATAATCGATCGCCTGAAGGATGGTTTTCAGTCCCTCTTTTGGATTCTTGCGGTCCAGAAACAGGCAGTATACAAAGCGCATCCAGGTAGATAAAAGCGGAATTTTTTCCATCTCCTTTTTCGCCACATATCCGGTCAGTCTCGGACAGCGTGAGTACGTCAGAAGAATATCAAAGAAACTGCGGTGATTTCCGATAAACAGCACGGGCTCGTCCGGAATATTTTCGAATCCGATCACGGTCGTGTGTACACCGGTTACTTTTAAGATTGCTTTGAATCCCCACTGTACGATTCGAAGACAACTGTAGTCTCTTGCATTGCGGTTGAACTTTCCGATCAGCCATTCAATGAAAAATACCGGAATTGTCAGAATAAGAAACAGAATAAGGACAACAACAACACAAATAAAACGAATCATGTTATAAACCTTCTCTCTTAGTTTTTTAGACGTTGGGGGCAAAGATGCCTGACATCTTTTTAGTCTAGTACAGATTATACTAAAGCATCCTGTGAAATACAAGTTTCGCGGTCATAAAAAGACAGAAATGTTAATAAGATAAATGGAAAGAGGGACTCCGGAGCAGAGGGTGAACAGAAAAAGAAAAAACAAAACATTCCAAATTGGGGTTTTGTGGATGATGATTCTGTCAGCGATCTGGCTGCCCTGCGGCTGTATCCGCAAAAAGCCGGAGATCACAGGGGAGAAAAGTGCAGCATTTCAGCTGATGAGTGAAAGAGAAATCCCGGAAGAACTAAAGGAATGGATGGAACAGGAGAAAGCCCATCCTTTTATGCTGACATATGGCGTGGAGCAGGATATTTACGCTGCCAGAAGCTACGGGCCGCAGAATAAGACCGGATATCAGATCAAGGTCGATGCCGTCCTGGAGGGGGAAAAAACGGTGCGGATCCAGACAAGTCTTCTGGGACCGGAAGAAAGAGAGGAAACAAAGGATGTCGTAACCTATCCGTATGTGGTGGTGAAATTAAAAAAGACAGAAAAAGAAAGAACCACTTAAAGAAAGATGCTGTGGTTAATGAAACTTATAAAAAACATATGCAAGGATTACTACCATATGGAGAAGGAAGATAATTAATCTAATTTAGGAGGATAGAAATGAGAGTAAAAACTGGAATTATAAGAAGAAAAAGACATAAAAGAGTATTAAAAGCTGCTAAAGGTTTTAGAGGTGCATCAGGAGATGCTTTTAAACAAGCTAAACAAGCTACTAGAAAAGCAATGGCTTATGCAACAAGAGATAGAAAAGTTAATAAAAGAAGAATGAGACAATTATGGATTACAAGAATAAACTCTGCTGCAAGAATGAATGGAGTTTCTTATTCTGTATTAATGAATGGACTTAAAAAGGCTGGAATTTTACTTGATAGAAAAGTTCTTGCTGATATAGCTTTAAATAATGCTACTGAATTTACAAAATTAGTAGAAGCTGCTAAGTCTGCACTATAATTTTTCTTGACAAAAGTATTATTGATATGTTATTATAGTCAATGCGTGGAAGGCTATCCTAATTGGTAAGGAACCGGTCTTGAAAACCGGCGTCGTAAGACTTTAGAGTTCGAGTCTCTAGCCTTCCGCCATAATATATTATGCCCAGATAGCTCAGTCGGTAGAGCAGGGGACTGAAAATCCCCGTGTCGGTGGTTCGATTCCGCCCGGAGGCACCAATAAAATGCGGATGTAGCTCATCTGGTAGAGCGCCACCTTGCCAAGGTGGAGGTAGCGGGTTCGAGCCCCGTCATCCGCTCCAACTAAGACAGTACAGAAATTGTGCTGTCTTTTCTTTTTGTACAAATCTGTAAGGGCAGATATTATCTGCCCGCAAGTAAGCGCACATATTTTGTGATAAATCGAATTATCACAAAAACACAAAGTGATTGTCATACAGTATCGTTCATTGGACAACAACGAAATCCCTTTGACAGAGTATGTATATTCCACACAACAAAAGGTCACGATTTTGAACCGTGACCTTGTTTTTTACGAATTTTTTAAGACAATATCAGTTATTGATTCTTGTCAGCTTTGTGCCGGCTATGTAGAGAGTATCGCCTTCGATTCCCCATGTATCCGAACCGCCGTTTGCGGGATCGTCAGACCATTTCAGTGACTGCGACTGACTTTGATTTATAAAAGACACCTCAAGGCTGATTGAAAGAGTTTTTTTATCATCAATGCTGTACTTCATATCAATCAAATTAAAAATCTCATCATAGTTAATAATGTCGCTGTATTCAGAGCTGCCAACATAATTTGAAATAAGTTCGCCGAGTTCTTTTGCATTCGGGATACCGATTGTTCCGTCAGGCTTGAACTCAAGTTGTAGGCTTACTCCGTTCTCCTCGGCAATCCATGTACCCTGAATCTGTCCCTGAGGAGTGGCTTTGTTAAGTCCGTTAAATATAAAGAATGCCGCAATTGCAACAACGAGTGCAACCGCAATGCCGCACGCTGTAATTATAAACGGTGTCTTTGACTTTTTCTTTGGAATCGGCTGTGCATACTGTGGCTGAACGCCCTGATTGTTATAATCATAAGAATATCCGCCCTGCTGACCGTTCTGATACTGATTATATCCGCCCTGTGCATTAACTGTCTGATACTGCGGTGCGGAATAATCATTTGCAGGCATCTGATTATATGCGTCAGTCTGATGATTTTCAACAGGCTGTGTCTGCTCATTCCGAACATTCATATCGGCAGTCTGTTCAACCGACTGATTTTCTGCAATCGGCTGTTCGTTTTGTACAGCTGATTCCTGTACGGGTACAGGCGCTCCGCAATCGGCACAAAACTTTTCATTAGGCAATAACTGTCTTCCGCAATTTTTACAAAACATACTTCTTCTCCTGTTCAACAAAAAATAAATTCGAGGAAAACCCCTTTACAACAGCAAATTCAACCATATTATCTGTTTATTTTTATTGTACTGTTTTTTCTTCTTCAAGTCAACTGATATTTAAAAATCAGTGTTTTTTTACATAAAAGATATACTGAATACAGAAGATTTTACTGAGGGTAGATTCGTACTAATCGTTCTCGGTGACTATTTGTCAAGTTTTCATTGACAAATTACGACACAAATTGTATATTATAAGTAAGGGAGCTGACAAGTTAGTCGGCTGAGAGGAGGCTGAATGCCTCGACCTATGACCTGATTTGGATAATGCCAACGGAGGGAAACAGCGAGCCTTTACGGACACACCTTTTGTTGGTGCGTCCGTTTTATTTTTATAAAGGAGAATCCGCTATGATTGGAAATTGTCTTGAAAATGTAAGAAAAAATGTACCGCTTGTACACAACATCACAAACTATGTAACAGTAAACGATGTTGCAAATGTACTTCTCGCTTGCGGAGGAAGTCCGATTATGTCAGACGAACCCGATGATGTTGCCGACATCACAAGCATTTGCGGCGGTCTTAACATCAACATCGGTACACTTAACAAAAACTCAATTGAGGGTATGTTCATTGCGGGCAAAAAAGCTAACGAACTTTCTCACAAGATTTTACTTGATCCTGTCGGCGCAGGCGCAAGCAAGCTCCGCACAGACACAGCGGTTAAGCTTGCAAAAGAAATCAAATTTGATGTTATCAGAGGTAACATCTCGGAAATCAAAACTCTTGCACTCGGAAGCGGCACAACAAAGGGTGTTGATGCCGATGTATCGGATGCGGTAACAGAAGAAAATCTCGATAACGCAGTTGCATTTGTAAAGGATTATGCCAAAAAGTCAGGATGCGTAATTGCAATCACAGGCGCTATTGACCTTGTAAGTGACGGCGAAAAGTGCTATGTAATCCGCAACGGTCGTCCCGAGATGAGCAAAATCACAGGAACAGGCTGTCAGCTTTCGGGTATGACAACTGCATTTATCGTTGCAAACCCCGACAATGTTCTTGAGGCAACTGCCGCAGCAGTTTGTACAATGGGACTTGCAGGTGAAATCGCTTTTGCAAATATGGCAGAAACAGACGGCAACTCAACATACCGCAACCGAATTATTGACGCTATCTATAATATGGATGCCGAAACACTTGAAAAAGGAGCAAAATATGAATTGCGATAAAAAAGATTTGTTGCTCTATGCCGTAACCGACAGGGCATGGCTTAACGGTGAAACACTCTGCAGTCAGGTTGAAAAGGCTATTAAAGGCGGCGCAACATTCATTCAGTTAAGAGAAAAAAACCTTGACCAAAAGCATTTTCTTGAAGAGGCTCTTGAAATTCAGAAACTCTGCAAAAAGTACAATGTTCCCTTTGTAATCAATGACAATGTAGAAATTGCAAAAGAAATTGACGCTGACGGTGTTCATGTCGGTCAGAGTGATATGGAGGCAGGCAATGTCCGCAAGATTCTCGGTGACGACAAAATCATCGGTGTTTCGGCTCAGACTGTTGAACAGGCTCTTCTTGCACAGAAGCACGGAGCAGATTATCTCGGAGTCGGAGCAGTTTTCAAAACAGGCTCAAAGGACGATGCAGACGATGTTTCACACGATGAACTTCAGAAAATCTGTGAGGCTGTTGACATTCCTGTAATCGCAATCGGCGGAATCAGCTCCAAAAATGTTACGGAACTCAAGGGCAGAGGTATCGTTGGCATTGCCGTTATCAGTGCTATTTTCGCTCAGCCCGATATTACAAAGGCAACAGCAGAGCTTAAAGCCCTTACGGAAAAGACGATTGCGAATGATTAAATCTGCAATATTTGATGTTGACGGCACACTTCTCGATTCAATGAAGATATGGGATAACGCAGGAGAGCGTTACCTCTCTTCTGTCGGCAAAACAGCCGAAAACGGACTTTCCGAAAAGCTCTGTGATATGAGTCTGACGGAGGGTGCGGAGTATATGAAAAAGCAGTATGCTCTTTCCTTTTCAACTGATGAAATAGTTTCGGGTGTGCTGAAAATCATTGAAGATTTTTACTTTTATGAGGTCGGTTTAAAAAACGATGCAAAAGAAATTTTGCAGTTTTTGGAATCGAACAATATCAAAATGATTATTGCAACATCAAGCGACAAAACGCATATTAAAAAGGCATTTGAAAGGCTCGGTATTCTAAAATATTTTACGGACATTGTGACCTGTTCACAAATCGGAAAAGGCAAAACAAACCCCGATATTTACCTTGCCTGTGCAGATAAACTCGGAACAGCTCCGAGTGAAACGCTTGTATTCGAGGACGCTGTTTTTGCCGCAGAAACTGCTCACAAGGCAGGTTTCAAAACGGTGGGAGTGTATGATGAATCGAGCAGGAATGATAAAAACAGAATAAAAGCCGTTTGCGATTACTACGCAGACAGCTTTAATAAAGCGGCAGATTGGGGGCACCACCTTTTGTCGCTGTAAAAAATTAATGCAAAGAGGAGATTAAAATGAAAACAGCATTAACAATCGCTGGCAGTGACTGCAGCGGAGGCGCCGGTATTCAAGCGGATATCAAAACTATGATAACAAACGGTGTTTATGCCATGAGCGCAATCACCGCACTTACCGCACAGAACACAACCGGCGTTACGGCAATTATGGAATCCACACCCGAATTTCTGGGTGAACAGCTTGAAAGTATCTTTACGGATATTTATCCCGATGCCGTAAAAATCGGAATGGTTTCTTCATCAAACCTTATCAAAACAATTTCGGACAAGCTGAAAAAGTACGATGCAAAAAATATTGTTGTCGATCCGGTTATGGTGGCAACAAGCGGAGCAAAGCTTATCAGCGACGAGGCGGTAAGCACTCTCAAAGAGCATCTTTTTCCGCTTGCAACAGTTCTTACACCGAATATTCCGGAGGCGGAAGTTCTCTCTGAAATGAAAATTTCAAATGAGGAAGAAATGATAAAAGCCGCTGAAATAATCAGCGAAAAGTACGGTTGTGCGGTTCTCTGCAAGGGCGGACATCAGATTAACGATGCAAACGATTTGCTCTTTAAAGACGGCACCTACACATGGTACAACGGCAAAAGAATCAACAACCCGAACACACACGGAACAGGCTGTACACTTTCAAGTGCAATAGCCGCTAATCTTGCAAAAGGCTTTGACCTTGACGCTTCCGTAAAGCGTGCAAAGGATTACATTTCAGGCGCACTTGCGGCAATGCTTGACCTCGGCAAAGGCAGCGGTCCCATGAACCACGCTTTTGACATTCAAAGTAAATTTACAAAAGAAAATTCGGAGGCAGAGCAATGAAAAAGCAGACAAGTGTATTTGAAAACAGTTTGATATGGTTCGGAGCAGGCGTTTCAATCGCCGAAATTCTCACAGGTACATACTTTGCTCCGTTAGGTTTTGAAAAGGGCATTTTAGCCGTAATCATCGGTCACATAATCGGATGTGCAATGCTCTTTTGTGCAGGACTCATCGGCGGTAAGTGCCGTAAAAGCTCAATGGAAACCGTAAAAATGAGCTTTGGCAACAAGGGCGGACTTCTTTTCTCTGTCCTCAATGTTATTCAGCTTGTCGGCTGGACAGCAATTATGATTTATGACGGCTCACTTTCCGTGAACAGTATTCTGAATATGGGCGACACAGGCAGGTGGATTGCCTGTATTGTAATCGGTGCATTGATTGTACTTTGGATTCTTGTCGGCATTTCAAACCTCGGCAAGCTCAACACAATCGCAATGGCGGCACTGTTCATTCTCACAATCGTGATGTGTTTCTTTATTTTCGGAAACGGCAACGGTATGGGTGCGGCAGGCGATGACTCAATGTCATTCGGTGCGGCAGTTGAGCTTTCGGTAGCAATGCCGCTTTCATGGTTACCGCTCATCAGCGACTACACAAGAGAGGCGGAAAAGCCCTTCAAGGCAACTCTCGCAAGCACACTTGTTTACGGTGCGGTAAGCTGTTGGATGTACATAATCGGTATGAGTGCATCTATCCTTACAGGCGAAAGCGATATTGCAAAAATTATGCTTAAATCGGGACTCAGCATTGCAGGTCTTGTAATTGTAATTCTTTCAACAGTTACAACAACCTTCCTTGACGCTTACTCAGCAGGTATTTCAAGCGAATCAATATTCTCAAAACTTAAAGGAAAATATGTTGCCGTTGCAGTAACAATAGTAGGTGTAATCGCCGCAATTGTTTATCCTATGGATGACATCACCGATTTTCTCTATCTCATCGGTTCGGTATTTGCTCCGATGATTGCCATTCAGATTGCAGACTTTTTCATTCTCAAAAAAGACAGAGCAAGCAAAGTCGTTGACATCTGCAACATCATAGTATGGCTTGCAGGCTTTGCGACATATCGTTTCCTGATGAATGTTGACATTATCGTCGGTAACACTCTGCCGGATATGGTTTTCACAATCATCCTCTGCGTCATAGTTACCAAAATCGCAGATAAAATCACCTCAAAATCCAAAAAAGCGTAATCGCTTACAACAAAGTCAAATCCCCGTCAGATTTCTCTGACGGGGATTTTTACATTTAATTTTCGTTATTATATTTTAAAATATCATCATAAGCAATCAGGCTGACATTTCCGAGTTCATTTGCCTTATCAATGCAACCCTTTGTAAAACCGGACTTTGAAAAAATATAAAAATGCTTTTTGTCGAAATTAAAAAGCTTACTGCGTTCAACAAGTGTTTCAAGAACACCGAGGTCAACACTTTCATTACGCCACTTACATTCAGCAAAAAGAGCCGTATTTTTATCAGCCGAGCCGATTATATCAATTTCTTCCTGTTGTCTTGTTTTTGGATTTGTTCCCCACCATCTGCCGATATCAGTAAAATCAATTTCGGAATCACCGTTCAGCAACCTTTTCCACAAATACTGCTTGCAGATTTCTTCAAACACAGCACCCATATAATCCGACAAATACGGTGCAATTCGACTGTACGCAAGTTCAACCGCACCTCTTGAAATTATCGAAGAATTTTCCGGCACAAAACGATACCAAAATCTGAACATATTATCCTCAATAGAATAAATTGTTTTCTTTGTGGATTTTTCACCGTATGGCACTTCTTTTCTCACAATTCCGAGAGCAACAAGATTCTTGACATAAGCAACACAAGTGCTTGAGGTTTCTCCAACCTTTGTTGAAATTTCGGATATTTTTGATGCACCTGTAGCAATTGCCGTAATCACGGCATTATAAATAGCCGGCTCTCTTACCTCTTGTTTCAAAAGATTGTTAGGCTCTTCATACAGAGCCGATACAGGATTCAGAAAAATATTTTTTATATTATCCTCTATTGAAATTTTGTTGTTAATCTGCAAAAGATATTGCGGTGTACCTCCCACAAGCCCGTAGGCAAGCGCCTTATCTTCAGGTGACATTCCGTTAAAATACTCACAAGCCTCGCAAAATTCAAACGGCAAAATCTTAAACTGAGCCGTTCTTCTGCCATACAAGGGTGCTTTGTATGCAAGCACATGGTTCTCCATATACGACATTGATGAACCGCAGAGAATAAGAAACAACTTTGAACTGTCTTTATATTTATCAATTAACATTTGCAGTGTTGATGCAAGACTTCTTGATGCCCTTGCTACATACGGATATTCGTCAAGGCAAAGGACGATTCTTTTGTTCTCTGACAATTTAAAAACATATTCAAGTGCCGACTGAAAGTTTGAAAAAGCAGTATCCGTTTTCATTCCTGTTGAAAATTCAAGAATACACTCGCTCAAATTTTCAAGATTTTGCTTTGCATTTGTTTCAACTCCTGTGAAACAAATTGCGTTTTTATCCTTGACAAACTCGTTTATGATAGCCGTTTTTCCCACACGGCGGCGACCGTATATGACGGCAAATTCAAATTTTCCGCTGTTATACAATCTGTTAAGCTGTAAAAGCTCATACTTTCTGCCTATAAACAAAATTCTCACCTCTGACCGTTTGCAAATTACTCATTTACGATTTAGTTATTTACGATTAACTAAATTATAAACCACTGTTTTTGCTAAGTCAAGATTATTTTGCAATTTAGGTGGTTACGATTAACTGAATCGTAATAAAGTTATATTTTTTATATGTTGTAAAAATATGTCACCAAAGAAAATTTCGGTATAAAAAACTGTATGAATCAAACAATATTACTGCAAATAATTTGCTGAATATGTATCAGACAAAGGGCAAAATTGTCCGAAGGGAGTTTTTAATATGAAAGCAACAGGAATCGTCAGAAGAATCGACGATCTCGGCAGAGTGGTTATACCGAAAGAAATCAGGCGGACGCTTCGTATTCGTGAGGGAGATCCGCTCGAAATTTATACCGCAACGGACGGCGAGGTTATTTTTAAAAAATATTCGCCTGTCGGAGAGCTTGCGGAGTTTGCGTCACAATACGCAGATGTGCTTGCCAAAATCAGCTCAATGCCGACAATCATAACAGACCGTGACCATGTAATCGCCGCCGCAGGAGTTTCAAAGCGTGAATTTCTTGAGCGCAGGGTAACAACCGTGCTTGAGGGATATATGGAAAATCGCAAAACCTATTCGGCAACACAGCAGACGCTCGGCGATATTCAGCCGATTGAGGGCATTGAACACTATGCATCGGTAATCTATCCGATTATCGCCGCCGGAGATGTTTCGGGTGCGGTAGTTATGCTCACAGGCGAACAGACCAAAATCCCGACAAATGCCGAAATTAAGCTTGCACAAACAGCCGCCGCATTCCTCGGCAAGCAAATGGAAGAATGATTTTTAAAAATAGGTAATAATAAAAAATGCGGTCGGGAAGACAGGTGTAAAACAATACACCGAATTTTCCCGACCGTATTTGTATAATTATGCATTTACTTGTAGCATAGAACACGGTTGCACTACTGTTTTTTATAAAGTTTGAATTTTCAAACCATTATCACACCACATCAATCTGGCACATTTTCATTGTTGCGAGGGCGGAATTGTGGGTTTCGGGGGTTACGCCGGCACAGCAAGCCGAATCAACGCTGATTTCTGCGTTTGGGAAAAGTGCCTTTAGAATCAACGCATTTGACACAACGCAGATATCGGTGCAAAGTCCTACAAGCTCGATTTTTTCAAAGCAGAATTTATCCCAATGAGTATAGCCGAATGACGGCTTGTCAATATGAATTGCATCGGGAACATCAAGTCCGTCTGCAATCTGCCAGCCGTGAGTATTTTTTACGCAATGCACAACGGGCAGTTTTTTGCCCTCGGGAGTGCTTAGGTAATCTTCACCGTGAGTATCCCTTGTAAAAATAATTTCATTACCGTTTGAACGGTATTCTTCAATCTTTTTGCGTACATTAGGCACAATTTTCACAGCCTCATCAGTACCGAGACTGCCATCAATAAAATCATTCTGCATATCTATTACAATCAAAGTTTTCTTCATACAAATCACTCCGTTTTTAATTTTGAACTGTACATATCAAATATATCAGCTGACTTTGCCGCTGTCAATTTATTTGCAAAAAATTTGTTTTGTAACTTGATTTTCACTGTCGGCTCAATTAAAATAGTGTTCAGAAAAACTGCAAGGAGAACGCTTATGGGACATATGTATTTTGTCAGACACGGACAGACCGTGTGGAATGTTGAAAATAAAATCTGCGGTTCAACGGATATTGACCTCACGGAAAAAGGTCATGAACAGGCTGTTGAAACGGGCAAGAAAATTCTTTCAGAGAATATAAAAGCAGATATCATCCTCTATTCTCCGCTTATGAGAGCCGAAAAAACCGCAAAGCACATTTCGGAAATCACGGGAATTCCTGCAAAAGCAGAGCCGAGATTGACCGAGCAAAACTTTGGAAAATATGAGGGAACGCCAAGAGACGGCGAAGAATTTCGCATTGCCAAAAGAGATTTCGTCAGCCGTTATGACGGCGGAGAGTCTATGCTGCACCTTGCACAAAGAATTTACAATCTGCTTGATGATGTGAAAGCAAGCGGAAAGGTTTGTGTTTTAGTTGCTCACAACGGCATTGCAAGAGTTGTCAACTCATATTTTAACGATATGACAAATGAGGAGTATGCAGATTTCGGTGTTAAAAACTGTGAAATTCTGCGTTACGATTTTTAAGTATTTCTAAATATCCGCATAAAATCAAGGAGTACCACGCATTGTGACACTCCTATTTTAGTGTTGTTATGATAATTCCCGTACAGGGGAATGTCGGTCGAAAAAATCAAGCCCAATTTGTGCAAAAATAATAAATGGGCTGCGAAGAATGACGTTTTAAACCTCATTTCTTCACAGCTCCTTTTTTTCTTATTTTTAGAATTTTCAGATAATGAAAGATGATGACGGTGGCAATGGGAAAGAATAACCGTTGACGGCAAAAATGCTTTAGGCTCAAAACTCCCGAAAAAGGCAGGGAATATCAACAAGATTTCGGATGAAGCTGTTGCAAAATCTCTAAAAACTGTTATAATAAAATCAGAGGATGTGGGTAACTTGGAACAAGCGAAAAAGCGTGACCATAAGATTTTTATTACTGATACAGCTATTGAAAAGGTGAGTTTGGTTAAGCCAAGTGGTTTTTCATACAGTCAGGCTTCTCTGATGAAATCGAAACACAAAGAATTATTGAATGTTGCCAAAAAACAAAACAACAGTAATGAGGTTCTTTTTATTGAAAATTTGGATTTTAATAATGAAGTGCGAATTTCAGGAAATGAATTTGTTGTTTCACCGGGAAAAAATCCGTTTGCTGTTTCTGTTATCGCTCACGCCGAAAGGCAATCGCTTATTTACCTGCATAATCATCCAAGTACAAATACTTTTTCTGTTGGTGACATAGATACTTTTGTGTGTGAGAAAGCGATAAAAGCAATATCTGTGGTAACAAATCAGGGAGAAGTGTATATTTTAAATAAACTTGACAATTATAGTTTTAATAACACAAGAAAACTTTTAAACGAGATTTATCAATCGTATCCGAATGGTGATATTGATGACAGGGATTTTGTGAAAAAGTTTTTGAAGCGTTGTTATGAAGGAGGCATTGAGTATGCAAAATCAAAATAAATCTGTTATGAATATTGACGACAGGGACAGAGGAAGAAAAGGCATAGAAGAAATGCTTGCGAGAATGTCAAAAATGACTGATATGCCCGACAATCCCAAACAAAACAAAACACAAAGAGAAACAGCATAAATCTTAACCGCTCCGTAAAAAGGGCGGTTTTGTTGTATTTTTAACTTGCCAAGAATAGCCTAAGAGCAAGAAAAACGGCTTGTTCACGGCATTATTTAACTTGTCTGCAACTTGCCGTAACAGAACTAAATACATCAAATCAGCACTTTGAGAAATCAGAGTGCTGATTTGATGTATTTAAACCCGTCGAAATCGACCAGTTTAAAATATTGAAAAGGTGGTGACAGAATGAAAATCAGAGTAACAACAGCATTTAACGACAGGCAGAACGGCTATGTAACCTGACCTGTGAATGAAGTTTTTGAATGCTCCGAGCAGAGAGCAAAGGAACTCATTGACGGCGATATACCTCACATTGTTTTTCGGAAAGTATATTTCGGTATATGAACCCACTTCAATATAATTTCTTCCGAGTCTGGACAGATCCTTTGTTATGATGACTCCGATTTTTCCGCCCTCAATCAGATGGAGCATACGGCGAAAGGTGGGTCTTTCAAAATTCACTCCGCTGTAACCGTCATCCGCAAACACCTGTGTGTTTTCAAAGCCGTTTTTTAATTTGTTCGAACAGAGCCTTCTGTTGTTCTGTGAGAGTGGCTCTGAGCTTTGTTTTAAGCCGCACAATGGTTACAAACGATCCGCCTTTGTCTGTGCTGTTTGCTATGCTCTGCGCTGTTTTTTTAAAGAATGAGCGCCTTAATGCAATCTTAATACAGAGTGCCGAATCATTACACCGTTTTTTTATATTTCACGGTATACTCTTTGTAAACAAGTAGAAACAGGAGAAGTATATATGCCTAAAATTACACATAGAAAAAAGCGGCTGTCATCCTTTAAGCTGATCGTTTTGGGCTTTGCCGGCGTCATAGTGCTTGGAGCGCTGATATTGATGCTGCCGTTTTCATCGACTGCCGGAGTTGTTACGCCGTTTCACGAGGCGCTGTTCACATCGACCTCCGCCGTTTGCGTTACGGGACTGGTCGTGCAGGATACGGGCAGTTATTGGTCCGCTTTCGGGCAGACGGTAATACTGCTGCTGATTCAGATAGGCGGGCTCGGGGTTGTGACAGTTGCGGCACTTTTCGCTATGCTGTCCGGCAGAAAAATATCGCTGATGCAGCGCAGTACCATGCAGGATGCCATCTCTGCCCCGAAGGTCGGCGGGATCGTCCGCCTGACTCGTTTTATTGTGCGGGGAACTTTTTTGATCGAGCTTATCGGGATGATCGTCATGCTGCCGACATTTTGCGGAAACTACGGTATTAAGGGAATTTGGATGGCGGCGTTTCATTCGGTTTCCGCCTTTTGCAACGCCGGTTTTGACATACTCGGCACCGCCGAAAACAAATACCCGTCACTTACGGGATACATAGGAAATCCGGCGATAAACATTACAATTATGCTTTTAATTATTGTGGGCGGTATTGGATTTTTGACCTGGGACGATATTTACACAAACAAGTGGCATTTCAAAAAATACCGTATGCAAAGTAAGGTCATATTGGTAACAACGGCAATCCTCATTATCGCTCCCGCAGTATTCTTTTTCTTCTGCGATTTTACGGGGCTGCCGCTCGCCAAAAGGATTCTTGCGTCGCTTTTTCAGTCTGTCACGCCGAGAACCGCCGGTTTCAATACCGCTGATCTTCCTGATATGACCGGTTCTTCCAAGGCAATTATGACCCTGCTCATGCTCGTCGGCGGCTCGCCCGGCTCCACGGCAGGCGGTATGAAAACGACTACGCTTGCCGTTCTGATTCTGAGTGCATTCTCCGTCTGTCGCAAAAAGGACGATGCCGAAGTCTGCGGCAGGCGCATTGACGGTTCGGTAGTGAAAAACGCCGCAGCCGTTGCCGTAATGTATTTCCTGCTGTTTTTTGTCGGCGGCATTGTTATCAGCACGGCAGAAGGTCTGCCGCTTAGCACCTGCCTTTACGAAACGGCGTCCGCTGTCGGAACGGTCGGGCTTACCCTTGGAATCACACCGCAGCTCGGTGTTCTTTCTCAGCTTATTTTGATCGTCTTGATGTATCTCGGCAGAGTCGGCGGACTTACCCTGATTTACGCGGCGGTTTCCAACAAAAATCAGAGCGGAGCAAAGCTGCCACTCGAAAAAATCACAGTCGGATAAAGGAGTTACTATATTATGAAAAACATATTGTTAATAGGTCTCGGCAGATTCGGTAGGCATATTGCTTTGCAGCTGAGTAAGCTCGGACACGAGGTGATGGCGGTAGACATCAACGAAGAAAGAGTCAATGAAAGTCTGCCGATCGTCACCAATGCACAGATCGGCGACAGCACAAACACGGAGTTTTTAAGGTCGCTCGGTATCGGAAACTTTGATGTGTGCATCGTCACCATCGGCGGAAATTTTCAAAACTCGCTGGAAACCACTTCTTTGCTGAAAGAACTCGGCGCAAAATTGGTTGTATCCCGTGCCGAGCGTGATGTGCAGGAAAAATTCCTTCTGCGGAACGGAGCGGACGAGGTCATTTACCCGGAAAAACAGGTAGCAAATTGGGCTGCTATTCGGTATACCGCCGACCACATTCGGGATTACATTGAGGTTGGTGAGGCTCATGCCATTTTTGAGGTAGAGGTGCCGAAGGGATGGATCGGCAAAACCGTCGGAGAACTGGATATCCGCAGAAAATACAGCATCAACATTATGGCAACCAAGGAGAACGGAAAAATCAATATGGCAGTTTCACCGGAAACCGTTTTTACGGACAAGATCACTCTTTTGGTTCTCGGTGCTTACAAAGAACTGCAAAAGTGTTTTCGCATTTAACAGAGGTGAATGAGGATGGCTGAGCTATTGCTGATTGTTAGCCTGCTTGCCGTATTTGTTTTCGGATTTTATCTTATGAGCAGGCTGGATCGATTTCTTGAAGAAAACAGAAAGGCACTGTTAAAGGAAAACGAATCCTGCGAGCCTTCCAAAGTCCTGCTGCCGCATGGACTGTCCGAAAGTGAAATATTATGTGAGATCCGCCGTTTTCGTGAAACGCACGGAAATGTCGATATTATTCTTTCCGATGGGCAGAAGAATGATTTTTAGGTTGCGGTAGATTTTTTTACAGTTTTACTGTATAATAATAAAATAAAAAGGGCGGTGAAACCGATGAAAGTACAAACCGAACAGTCAAAATTCGATACAGACGAGCATATCCTTGCCTGCCTATCCTCTTCGCCGTCCAATGCAAGGATCATACACACCGCCGCAAAGATGGCTAAGGTTCTTCATGCAAGATTTACCGCCATCTATGTGCAGACGGATACGGTCATAAATGATGAGGATCAGTCCCGACTTTCGCAGAACATACAGCTCGCGCAAAGACTCGGCGCCGAGATCGTTATGACGCACGGCGAGAATGTAGCGCTGCAGATCTCGGAATATGTCAGGCTTTCCGATGTCACAAAAATCGTGATCGGGCAAAGCAGTGCCAGACGCAGAGGGCTGTTCGGAAGACCGACTCTCACCGAAAAGCTGATCTCCTCCGCCCCCGATGTTGACATTCATATTATTCCCGACGCACTGAACTACACAAAGTCGCACAGACGCCGTCTGTTCTTTGGTGCAGAGATACCGTCGCTGCGGGATATTGCCGTGACCGTCCTGGCGCTTGCCGTATGTACGGCGATCGGGTTTCTGTTCGACCATCTTGACTTTCCCGATACCAATATCGTTACGGTATACATCCTAGGTGTGCTGATGATCTCCGTTTTGACCAAAGGATACCTTTGCAGTATAGCAGGCTCACTTCTAAGTGTTGTATTGTTCGGATTTTTCCTTACCGAACCCAGGTTGTCCTTTCAGACCTATGCCGTAGGCTATCCCGTTACCTTTGCAGTTATGTTGGCATCTTCCGTTCTCACCGGCACGCTTGCCTCGAAGCTGAAAGATCATGCAAGGCTCTCGGCTCGCTCTGCGTTCCGTGTGCAGGTGCTGTTTGACACTGACCGTCTGCTGCAAAAAGCAAAAAGCAACGATGATGTTTTAAGCGTGACCTGTATGCAGCTCTCGCGGTTGCTTGACCGCAGTATTGTTGCCTATACGAAAGGCGAAAACGGAATGTTGTCCGGGCGGTTGTATGCCGAAAAAAAGGATACACACGCTGAAAAGCTGCTAAGCGATGCAGAGCGGCAGACCGCAGAATGGGTGCTTCAAAACGGTCACCGTGCAGGAGCAGCGACAGCACAGTTTGGAAAATCCGAATGTCTTTATCTTGCGATCCGTGCAGGCGGCAGAGTCTACGGTGTAATTGGGATACCGATGAAACCCGAAAAGCCCGATTCATTTGAGAGCAGCATCGTACTGTCGGTTGTGAACGAATGTGCGCTGGCAATGGATAATGCTCACAACGCCGCCGAAAAGGAACGGGCGGCAGATCTTGCAAAAAGCGAGCAGCTGCGCGCCGACCTTTTGCGGTCGATTTCACACGATCTGCGCACGCCGCTTTGCTCCGTTTCGGGTAATGCGGACACGCTTTTGCATAACGGAAACTGCCTGGACGAAGCAACCAAGCAGCAGATCTATAAAGATATTTATGACGATTCCGAATGGCTGATCGGCGTGGTGGAAAATCTGCTGTATGTTACACGGCTGAATGACGGACGCCTGAAGCTGGAGCTTACCGACCAGCTTGTGGACGAAGTGGTCAACGAAGCTGTTTCGCATTTGAAGAAAAAATCCGTCGGACACAAGGTGACGGTAAGGTGCGACGATCTGATCCTTGCCCGTATGGACGCACAGCTTATCGTGCAGGTCATTGTCAACCTTATTGATAATGCTTTGAAATATACCGAACAAGGCTCCGAGATCTGCGTAAGTGCGGAAAAACAGGGCGGGGATGCTGTGATCCGAGTCACCGATAACGGAAACGGAATTGCAGACGATATGAAACCGCATATTTTTGAGATGTTTTACACCGGAAAAAATACCGTCGCAGACAGCCGCAGAAGCTTCGGGATCGGGCTTACCCTGTGTAAATCTATCATAGAGCTGCACGGCGGAACGCTGACGCTTACGGATAACGTACCGCACGGCTGCATATTTACCTTTACTTTACCGCTCAGCGAGGTGACTCTGAATGAATAAACCCCTTGTACTCGTCGTGGAGGACGACCGCCCCATCCGCAATCTGATCGTAACAACGCTAAAGGCTCACGATTACCACTACCTGACCGCGGAGAACGGACACAGTGCTATTATAGAAGCGACCTCCCATAACCCGGATATCGTTCTGCTGGATCTGGGGCTGCCGGATATCGACGGCACACAGGTGATCGAAAGCATCCGCTCATGGTCAAATATGCCCATTATTGTGATCAGTGCGCGCAGCGAGGATAAAGACAAAATCACGGCGCTGGATGCCGGGGCGGATGACTATCTGACAAAGCCCTTTTCCATAGAGGAGCTTTTGGCACGCCTTCGGGTCACGCAAAGACGGCTGCTGCTGCTTCAGGCAAGCGGCGACGCCGACTCACCCGTTTTCCAAAACGGCAAGCTTAAAATAGATTATGCCGCCGGCTGCGCTTATCTAAATGGGGAGGAATTGCACCTGACCCCGATTGAATACAAGCTTTTGTGTCTGCTCTCTCATAATGTCGGAAAGGTGCTGACGCACACCTATATCACGCAGCAGATTTGGGGCAGCAGCTGGGAAAACGATATTGCTTCTCTGCGGGTGTTTATGGCGACCCTGCGCAAAAAGCTGGAGCCGCAAAAGGACGGTCCGCAATACATTCAGACGCATATCGGCGTCGGTTACCGTATGCTGCGGGTAGACTGAGAAAATCGAGGAAACAAGGATTTGAACCGATATGCAATAGAAAATCTTTTCGGAATTGAAGGGCTGAATATTGCTTAGTACGGACTCATTTTCCTGTTAGCTATAAAAAAGCACAACGCCACAGAGTTTTAAAACTCTGTGGCGTTGTGCTGCTCTCAATCGGTCACTTTTTGAAAGTATCCTTATGTAAGCCTGCCTTTTACTGGGTTTTCCGGCGGAGTTTTTGGCGTGCCAAAAGGGATTCGAACCCCCGACCTTTCGCTTAGGAGGCGAACGCTCTATCCAACTGAGCTATTGGCACATAACATAACTATTGTATATGATGGCTTGCGATTTGTCAAGAAATTGGGAAATTTTCTTATTTTACTGAATATTTAAAAAATTAAAAATAAGTGTTGACAAATGGAGAAACTTGTGTTAAAATAAGCCTTGCTGAAATGCTGAAAGGCAAGATGAGCATACGGAGAGGTGTCCGAGTGGTTTAAGGAGCTAGTCTTGAAAACTAGTGATCCCGCGAGGGACCAAGGGTTCGAATCCCTTCCTCTCCGCCATTTTATTTTATAGTGAATTTAAACTTCACACGGAGGATTACTCAAGTGGTGAAGAGGCTCCCCTGCTAAGGGAGTAGGTCGCTAACGCGGCGCGAGGGTTCAAATCCCTTGTCCTCCGCCAAGAAAAAAGCACTTGCTTTTGCAAGTGCTTTTTTCAGCTAAATTCACGCAAGCGTGAGCTAAATTTGCTACGCAAGTTAAATTATCCTGAGGATAGCAAAATTGTCCTGACGGACAGCTAAAAGTGAATTTAATTTAGCTGTAAACCGAAAGGTTTGCAATTTAGCAACAGAGCGACAGCGAAGTTATTTAGCTTTGCGACCTGTCGCAAAATTTAGCTGAAAGAAAATCATTTGATTCGCAAATTAATGTCCGTATAATAGCATTACCCGATTGACACCAAACTTAATAACTGGTAGTATAAGGCTGTGAGAATATTTGTATTCTTGCAGCATATTTTTTTACCAAAAGGAGGATGGATTAATGGGATTTTTATTAGGAAAGACCGCTGTTATTACAGGGGGAGGAAGGGCTGTTCTCAGCGACGGAGGTTGCGGTTCAATCGGCTACGGCATTGCTGTTGCTTATGCAAAAGAGGGTGCAAACCTTGTTATTACAGGCAGAAATGTCAAAAAGCTTGAGGATGCCAAAGAAGAACTCGAAAGACTTTACGGAGTAAATGTGTTGCCTGTTCAGGCTGATGTCAGCAAGGACGGCGATAACGAAAAGGTTGTTCGGAATGTTGTTGACAGAGCTGTTGAAACATTCGGCGGAATTGATGTCTTGATTAACAACGCTCAGGCTTCTGCGTCGGGTATTACACTTGCAGATCATACAACAGAGCAATTTGACCTTGCTGTTTATTCGGGATTGTACGCAACCTTCTATTATATGAAGGCTTGCTATCCGTACCTTAAAAAGTCAAAGGGAACGGTTATCAACTTTGCTTCGGGTGCAGGACTTTTCGGAAACTTTGGTCAGTGCGCATATGCCGCCGCCAAAGAGGGCATAAGAGGTCTTACACGAGTTGCCGCTAATGAATGGGGCAAGGACGGCATTAATGTCAACATTGTTTGTCCGCTTGCATGGACTGCTCAGCTTGAAAAATTTGAGCAGGCTTATCCCGACGCATTCAAGGCGAATGTAAAAGTTCCGCCAATGGGACATTTTGGTGATGTCGAAAAAGAAATCGGCCGTGCCTGCGTTGCGCTTGCATCACCTGATTTCAAGTATATGAGCGGCGAAACCATAACCCTCGAGGGCGGAATGGGACTCAGACCGTAACCTCATTTGGAGAAGAATATTTTTATCTACGGCAAATTATCAAATCAAACTCCGCTTTCGCTTGAGAGCGGAGTTTTTGTATGCAGAAAATAAAAGACAGCCGTGTGTAAAAATTCGGCTGTCTTTTTTGTCACAGATTAGATGAAAAAATTCCCGTAAGCTGTTGCACTCCGATTGATACGGCGGAAATTGCTATCCAACAGAAAAATCCTAAGATAATCGGCTTTGCACCGCTCTTTATCAGTTTTACTATGTTTGTGTTAAGTCCGATTGCACCCATTGCCATTGAAATGAAAAATGTTGCGAGCCATTTCATAAGCGGCACAAAACCATTGCTGTAAAATTCTATAAAAGAACATTGCGGAATGAATCCGACAAGTGTTGATACAAGTGACGCTCCGATAAAAAAGAGGATGAACCAGGGGAAAATCTTTTTGAATGAAAATGATGAACCTTTTGCTCCGATTGATTTTGCCTTGTGTGTTCTGTAAATTGCAAGACAGAGTGTTATCGGAATTATCGCAAGTGTGCGTGTCAGTTTTACGGTTACTGCTGTTGACAAAATACCGTTTGCATTCCAGATTTTTTCAGCAGTTGCGGCGGTTGCGGTTACGGACGATGTGTCGTTTACAGCTGTTCCTGCAAACACCGCAAAGCCTTCCGTGCCAAAGCCGACAGCGTGTCCGAATGTCGGAAAAATGAGCGCCGCAAGAATATTGAACAGAAAGATAACCGATATTGATTGTGCAATTTCTTCGTCATCGGCATCAATTACCGGAGCGGTTGCCGCAATTGCAGAACCGCCGCAGATTGACGAACCTACCCCGATAAGACATGCTGTTTTAGGTTTGATTTTTGCAATTTTCATAACTGCAAATGCTGTTATGAGGGATGTTGAAATTGTGCTTATAATCACAGGCAGACTCTTACTGCCTACACTTGCAATTGTGCCGAGATTAAGCGAAAAGCCGAGTATGATTACCGCCCATTGCAGAATCTTTTTTGAGGTGAATTTTATTCCGCCCGAAAAATGTTTGTTTGCAGAAAATTTCGGTGCTAAAAGTGTGATTATCATTCCCGTAATAATTGCCGCAACAGGTGCGCCTATCAGCGAAAACGAAAATGAGCCGATTTGAATAGTGCTGAAAAGTTCCGCAAATGCCGCAATGACGGCACATACAAGGATTCCGCCAAAATTTGTTTTGATGAATTTCATTGTTTTACCCTTCCCGATTTTATTTTGCCTGTTGAGTATAACACGAAAGTATGATAAAATCTAATTATTATTTAAAATGATATGATAAGTAAAAATTATCAAAGAGGTGTGATATGATTGATTATAGGGTTAAAACTTTTTTGACGCTTTGCAATTTTATGAATTACAGAAAGACTGCACAGGTGCTTAATATGACACAGCCTGCCGTTACTCAGCACATACATTTTCTTGAAAATCAGTACGGCTGCAAGCTGTTTGACTATGACCGACACAGCTTAAAAATGACGAGAGAGGGAATGCTGCTTAAAAGATATTGTGAGTCGGTTATGTATCAGGAAGAAAAGCTGTTTGAAAAGATTAAGTCGGGTGAAAAACGACTTGTGCGGTTTGGTGCGACAAAGACAATCGGCGAGTATGTTATTCCAAAACAGGTGGAAAGATTTTTGCAGCTGCCCGATTACAATGTTGAAATTGAGATTGACAACACAAGGTATCTGCTTGATAAACTGAAAAGGGGTGAACTTGACTTTGCGTTGATTGAAGGATTTTTTGACAGCAACGATTTTTTGAGCAGAGTTTACCGTTCGGAAAATTTTGTCGGGGTATGCAGTAAAAATCACAGATTCGCAAACAAAACGATTTTGCCCGATGATATTTTTACCGAACATCTTTTTCTGCGTGAAAAGGGTTCGGGAACACGAAATATTCTTGAACAGGTTTTGTCGGAGCATAACAGAACAACAGGACATTTTGCGAGAGTAACCTGCATAAACCACTTTACGCTTATGTCAGAGCTGATTGCAGATAACCTTGGAATAACTTTTGCTTATGAGGTTATGCAAAAGAGCTATTCAAGCCTTGCACCGTTTTATGTTAAGGGGTGGAATATTGTGCGTGATTTCAATTATGTTTATCTTGATTCCGCTGATTCACTTGAAATTCTTGAAGCCTTTGACAATCTTTCCGAATAGTCAAATTTGGATAGCTTTTGCTGTCCTTTTTTCTTTCACAGTTTCACACACAAGGACACTCGGCATAATATGAGGGTGTAGAGAATAACTTGATTTACGGGTGTTGTGTATGAAAAAGAGCGACATAAGAACATTTGGCATAATCGGCGGTGACAAGCGACAGCTTTTTCTTGCAAAATCAATTTCTGACAGTTGTTACGATGTTTTGCTCGGCGGATTTGACAAACTTGAAAGCCACGGCGCATTGAGCCTTTGCAATGTTAAAAAGGCAATTTCGGAAAGTGACGCATTGATTTTTCCGTTGCCGTCAATAAGGACGGACGGCAGTCTTAACACTCCGTTTTCAAACGAGAACATTTTGCTTGACGGTGACGATATTGAAATTATCCTTAAAAAGCCTGTTTTTACTACGATGAAAAGCAGATTTTTAAAGGCATATCCAAGGCTTTCGGACGGTGAAATTTTTGATTACGGAGCAAGAGATGATTTTGCAATTCTCAACGCATTGCCTACAGCAGAGGGCGCAATTGAATGTGCAATGAGAGAATATGAGGGTACGATTTCGGGCAGTAAGTGTCTTGTTACGGGATTCGGCAGAATCGGAAAAATTCTTGCTCACAAGCTTGTTTTACTCGGAGCAAATGTTACCGTGAGCGCAAGAAAGCCGTCAGACCTTGCATATGTGAAAGCACTCGGCTACAATGCACTTAATACGGAAAAGCTCAGAACGGTAAAGCACTTTGATATTGCTTTCAACACAATTCCGAGGTTGATTTTTGACAGAGAGCTTCTTATGAATACCGACACAAACACCCTTATTATAGATCTTGCGTCCCTGCCGGGCGGGGTTGATTTTGATACCGCCGAAAAACTCGGAATTTATGCCGTTAGGGCATTGTCGCTACCCGGAAAATGTGCTCCGAAAACGGCAGGAGAAATTATAAAAACTACTGTATTTGACATCATCAAGGAGGTTTACAGGTGACAAAAGCAACCATAGGATTTGCAATGTGCGGTTCCTTTTGCACCTTTTCAAAGGCTTTTACGCAAATGCAGAGGCTTGTTGACTCAGGCTATGATGTTATTCCGATAATGTCGCAAAATGCCTTTTCAACATCAACTCGTTTCGGAAAAGCGGAGGAAACGGTAAAGAGGGCAGAAGAAATAACGGGCAAAGCTGTTCTGCACTCGGTTGTGCAGACAGAACCGATAGGACCTAAAAAAATGTGCGACTTGCTTGTGATTGCACCGTGTACGGGCAACACGCTTGCAAAGCTGTCGCTCGGAATTACCGACACGGCGGTAACAATGGCGGCAAAGTCGCATCTGAGAATTTTAAGACCTGTGCTGTTGTGCGTTGCAACAAATGACGCTCTCGGTGCGTCGGCACAGAACATCGGCAGACTTCTCAACACGAAAAACATTTACTTCGTTCCATTAAAACAGGACGATTGCATCAAGAAACCAAATTCGCTTGTGGCTGATTTTGATAAGCTTGAAGATTGCGTAACCCTTGCATTGCAGGGAAAACAACATCAGCCGATTTTTTTATAACAGAACAACAGCCGTCTTGAAATGCAAATTTTCAAAACGGCTGTTATTTTATGTTTGGATTGTCTGTGCGACAGGTCAGATAATCAAGGCTTGTGCCGTAGCAGTCGGCAAGTTTAATAAGCAGGGAGAGGGGAATTTCTCTTTCGCCCCGTTCATATTTTGAGTACAGCGACTGGTCGCACATAAGAACCTTTGCAACTTCTTTTTGCGTAAGGTCATTGTCCTCACGCAAATCTTTTATTCTCAGTTTCATTTCATCACCGAATAAATTATAAAATAGTACATAGTGACCTATTGATTTTTAGGACAAATTGTCCTAAAATATAATTACCTGAAAAATGAGGAAACAAACGGCATTATCTTTGCGGTACTCATATAATCGTATTTATCATAAATTGTGTATTATTATTTGCACAAGTGTCCAATGAGTCGCAAATACGAGTTGATGATTACTTTGAAAAATTTAATTCACCTTAAATAAGAGCGTGGCTTAAATAAAAATAATATTTTATCTGTATATATCTTGACAAATACCGCAAAATGCAGTAAACTAATGTCATAAAAATCCCGAAGAACATCTTCGGGACGAATAACTTGCCGATTTAATTGTGCGTATAATTCGGTAAGTCTTTGTTGTCAGTCAGCCCCAAAATATAGTCGGTGCTGGTGTGATAATGTTTTGCGAGGCAAATCAAAACAGCGGTGGGGATATCACGCTGACCAAGTTCATAATTGCTGTAAACCTGTTGTGAACAATGCAGAATTTTGCTAACTTCTTTTTGCGTGAGGTCGGCATCTTCCCTCAGTTCCCTGATTCTTTTATACACAGAATTCACCTCGCATACAGTATAGCATACCGCAGATTGTTGTATTGCAATATACCGCAAAATGCAGTAAAACAGCAATGGTATTTTGGGTTAATTTTTAAATAATTATTCAGAGGGGAATGGTGTTTAAAACAAAAATATTAATCTTGCATATCAGATAAAACAATAAAATGATGGAGGAAATTATGAGAAAACATTCAAAATTTATTACGATTTTGCTGTCTGCTTTGTTGGCGGTATGTCTTGTGCAGACAGTATTTGTTCAGGCATTTGCAACCGAAATGGGCGATGATGACTTTGGTTGGGGCAATGCATCAACAAGTGATGAAGCAGAGACGGTATATCCTGTTTCAATGGAAGTTGTAAAAGCCCCCGAAAGCGTTACTGTTAATGAAAACTTATCTAATAAAAATCGAATTACCGATAGCACTTTCTGGAGCAATGTTGTGTTGCATATCGTTTACAGCAACGGTGAAGAATATGATGTGAACTGTGACGGTATTGACAGCGAGGACGGTATTGTTCCGCCGATTGCCGAGATTAACGGTTATGCAGGTAATATAACTGTTCATTACTATTGCGAAGATGATACTGTCAATTTTACTGTAGATTATTGTTATGCCTATGATGAAGAGGAAGAAGTGACATGTGCAGTTTCAGCGGATTTTTCTGCCGAGAAAAAGGTAGATCCACATACTATTGTCAGATATGAATTAACAAAGCTTCCTGATATGGTATTCACAAAGCCCCTTTTCACAGGCAGTCGTGATGATATTTCAACTGGAGAGGAATGGAATGAGTGGATGAAATCTCTTGATGTCAACAATTCTATTTCTAATCATATTGACGGTATGGAAATTACATACTATTATGCAAACGGTGAAAAACGCAGTGTGGTAGTTAATAGTTCAAATCTAAGGATAATTGCTACTGTGCCATGGTATGCTCTGTATGGAGTAGAGAATGTCGATGAATACGGAAACAATCTTTATTTTGCCGTGACAGACGAGGGCGATTACAAATTTTCGATATCTTCAAACAGCGATGGAAGAGATGGAACGGTTTACACAGCAAAATCAGCATCTAATCCTAACCCGTCAATTAAGCCTGTAAGCACAGAGGACACTCCTGCAAAGCCTGAAAAGCCGAGCGGTAACATTTCATCCGCAACAAGTGATGTTGCAACAAATGACAATGCAAACAATAACAACAGCACAAACGGCACAGCCAACAACGGTGTTGTTGCAACAGGCAACTTTGCAACTCCTGCAATTATCACAGTAGTTATGCTTTCGGCAGTTGCAGTTATGTTTGTATTTAAAAGAAAAAGAATGTTTTAATTTTGTGTGATTGTGTGAATTGATTTTATTGCCATACAATTTTTCAAAGCACCTGACATTAATTTGTCGGGTGTTTTTTGTATGATGAATGTTGCGGTTCGCCGCTACAGAATGGCATTATCTTTGCGGTATTTATATAATCGTATTTATCATAAATTCTGTGCCGTTACTCGCGAGCGCCCAATGGGACGCCCCTACAGAATGGTATTATTTTTGTTCCTTTTATAAGGTTTGTATTACCGTAATATTTGCACTTTTACTTTTTGGGCGGTCACAGACCGTTGATACAAAATTAAATTTATAACAAAACTGCACAAAAATTTATGGATAAAGACAGCGTGGGGTATTGCTCATGCTGTCTTTTTGTGTTAAAATTGTAGATAACAAAATGAAATAACGAAGGATTTGTCTATGAAATATTGTTCAAAATGCAAGCGACTGCATAATGATGAGGAAACAGTCTGCAAAAACTGCAAGGCTCAGCTTAAAACAATAACCGATGAAAACACTCCCGTATATCTGCTCACGGCATCGGGCTTTGAATTGCAGAGAGTTAAAGCCGCACTTGAGGACAGCACCGTTCCGTGTGACGCTACAATCAAAAAGTGTATGGAAAACAAGTACAGCAAAAGCATTAAGGCATACACAGGCTATGATGATTTGACCTATGATGTCTATGTTCCGTATTCGGCTTATGAAAAGGCGTTCGACACCTGTGTCGGAATCGGCGCAATCAAGCTTGAGGGCGAAGAAATTCTTGACGAAGATGTTGAATACAAAGAAAATGACGGTGAAACGCTTGACGAGCAGTTTGAGAAAATGACGGGTGCAAAGCGTACAACCGTAAGAATTGTCAGCGCATTACTGCTTTTGCTTATAGTTGCAGGCGTTGTGTTCGGCACAGATGCAATAATGAATTTTATTAAAGAATTTTTCGGATAATTCGGTATCCGATTTTGAGTTAATATTTAGTTAAAATGAGTTTATAATGAGTTAAAATAAATGAAATTACGGAGGATTTTTTACAATGAAACAGGAAACAAAGTGTCTGCATTCAGGCTATGTGCCTAAGAACGGTGAACCAAGACAGATGCCCATTTATCAAAGCACCACCTTTAAGTATGATTCAAGTGACGCAATGGGCAGACTTTTTGACCTTGAGGACAGCGGATATTTTTATAGCCGTCTGCAGAACCCGTCAAATGATATGACTGCCGCAAAAATTGCCGACCTTGAGGGCGGCATTGCCGCAATGCTCACATCAAGCGGTCAGGCGGCTAACTTCTTTGCACTTTTCAACATCTGCGAAACAGGCAGTCACATTGTTGCATCGTCTGCAATCTACGGCGGTACATATAATCTGCTCGGTGTTACAATGAAGAAAATGGGCATTGATGTTACTTTTGTCGATCAGGATCTTCCCGAAGAAGAACTTGCAAAGGCATTCAGACCAAACACAAGGGCAATGTTCGGTGAAACAATAACCAACCCGACCGTATCTGTTCTTGACATCGAAAAGTTTGCAAGACTTGCTCACTCGCACGGTGTTCCGCTTATTGTTGACAACACTTTTGCAACCCCTGTAAACTGTCAGCCGATTAAGTGGGGTGCTGACATTGTTACTCACTCAACCACAAAATATATGGACGGTCACGCTGTTTCTGTCGGCGGTGCAATTGTTGACAGCGGCAACTTTGACTGGCTGAAATATGCCGACAAATATCCGGGCCTTACAACTCCCGATGATTCATATCACGGCATTGTCTATGCCGAAAAATTCGGCAAGCTCGGCTACATTACAAAGGCTACTTCACAGCTTATGCGTGACCTCGGCTCAATCCAGTCACCGCAGAATGCTTTTTACCTTATGAACGGTCTTGAAAGTCTTCATGTGAGAATGGAAAGACATTGCAAAAATGCCCTTGAAATTGCAAAATTCCTCAAAGCCAATGACAAGGTTGCGTGGGTTGACTATCCCGACCTTGAAGGTGACAGGTATCACGCACTTGCTGAAAAGTATCTTCCAAACGGCTCATGCGGTGTAATTTCTTTTGCGGTTAAGGGCGGAAGAGATTGTGCGGTTAAATTTATGGACAGCTTAAAACTTTGCTGTATTGCTACTCATGTTGCAGACGCAAAGACCTGTATTCTTCATCCCGCAAGCCACACCCACCGACAGATGACGGACGAACAGCTCATTGAGGCAGGTGTTGCACCCGACCTTATCAGACTTTCGGTAGGTCTTGAAAATGTTGATGATCTTATTGCCGACATCAGTCAGGCTCTTGATAAGATTTAATTTTCTTAAAAAGAAATTATACATAAATTTGCAAAATTAATTTACGGAGGGTTGAATATGTCAGCTTTTGTATCTGCGGTTATTGTTGCGGCAGGCGGTTCTGTGAGAATGGGAATTGCCGACAGCAAGCAGTTTATTCCGCTTTTGTCACGACCTGCAATTGAATACACCCTGAAGGCATTCCAAAAATGCCACCTTATCAAAGAAATTGTAATTGTCTGCCGTGAACAGGATAACGACAGAATCAATAAAATTATCGAGCTTAACGGTTTCAACAAGGTTTCAAAACTTGTCAAGGGCGGTGACAGCCGTGCCGACAGTGTGCGTAACGGAATCGGTGCGTGTAGTGAGAGCGCCAAATACTATGCTATTCATGACGGTGCAAGACCGCTTATTACCGTTGAAGAAATCGAGCGTGTTGTTGAGGCGGCTTTTGATACGGGTGCGGCAACTCTCGGAACTTCCGTAAAAGATACAATCAAGGTTGTTGACGGTTTCAATAATATAGAAAGCACTCCTATCCGTTCACAGCTCCGTGCCGTTCAGACTCCGCAGGTTTTTGAGCGTGATCTGTACCGCTTTGCTCTTGAAAATGCCGGCGATAATCTCATCAACTTTACAGACGATTGCTCGCTGATTGAAAACATGGGCGGCGAGGTTCTTGTTGTAAAGGGCAATGAGGAAAATATTAAACTGACAACCCCAATTGACATTGTAATTGCCGAGAGTATTCTCAAGTCAAGACAACAGGGTTGATTGTGCAAAGGAGATTTATATGAGAATCGGTCACGGATATGATGTGCATAAATTTGCCGAGAACAGAAAGCTGATAATCGGCGGTACAGAGATTCCCTTTGAACTCGGACTTCTCGGTCATTCGGATGCCGATGTGCTTGTTCACGCAATTATGGACGCACTTCTCGGTGCGGCGGCTCTCGGTGATATCGGAAAGTTGTTTCCAGATACAGATGAAAAGTATAAGGGCGCAGACAGTATTCTTCTTTTGAAAGAGGTGTGCCGTGTGCTTGCCGATTATAACTACAGAATTGTCAATATCGACTCAACCGTTATTGCTCAACAGCCAAAGCTGAAACCGCATATTGACGAAATGAGAAAAAATATTGCCAATGCCTGCGGAATCGATATTTCTCTCGTCAGCGTTAAGGCTACTACCGAGGAAAAGCTCGGCTTTACAGGCAGACTTGAGGGCATTTCCGCTCACGCAGTTTGTCTTATTGAGCAGTACTAAAAAGTTACAGCTTTAAAAAATGCACATATTTTATTACATACATTCGACACCTTGTTCATATTAATGAACGAGGTGTTTTTTATGTTAAGAAAGGCATTTGTTTCAATAACATTGTGTGCAGTGTTTTTAATGTCGCCGTTTGTCGGATTAAAAGTGAATGCTCTCAGTGCAGACAGAATATCCGCTCCGTCTGCCGTGCTAATGGAATCGTCAACAGGCAAAGTTCTTTTTGAGAAAAATCCACATGAACAAAGATCGTGTGCGTCCGTAACAAAGGTAATGACGCTTTTGCTCGTCTTTGAGGCTGTTGACAGCGGAAAATTAAGCCTTGACGATGAAATTACGGCATCCGAACACGCCGCAGGAATGGGCGGAAGTGACATTTGGCTTGAAAAAGGCGAAACTATGAGTGCGGATGATATGATAAAGGCAACGGTTGTTGTATCTGCCAATGATGCGGCGGTTGCGCTTGCGGAGCATATCAGCGGAAGTGAGGACGCTTTTGTTGAAAAAATGAACAGCCGTGCCAAAGAACTTGGAATGAACGACACCGTTTTCAAAAACTGTAACGGACTTGACGAGGAGGGGCATATAACCTCTGCCTATGATGTTGCGCTTATGTCAAGAGAGCTTACAAAACACGAGAAAATTTTTGACTACACATCGATTTGGCTCGATAATCTTCGTGGCGGTAAAACTCAGATTGTCAACACGAACAAGCTGTTGAAAACCTATAACGGAATTACGGGATTGAAAACAGGCACAACCAACGATGCGGGTTGTTGTATGTCTGCAACCGCAACAAGGGGAGATGTTTCGCTGATAAGTGTTGTTCTCGGCTGTAAAACAGGCAAAGAGCGATTTGCAGATGCGGCGGCACTTCTTGATTACGGCTTTGCGAATGTTTCCGTGAAAGAATTAACACTTCCCGAAGATATGCCGAAAAGCATTGAAGTGAACGGCGGTATGACCGACAGCGTAAAGCTTGAATGTAAGGTTTCTTCAAAAATAGTGGTTGACAAAGGAAACGGTGCTAAAATTACAACCGAAATCGACCTGCCCGACAAGATTGACGCTCCCGTTGAAAAGAACCGAAAGATAGGTACACTTACATATCTTGTCAACTCGAAAAAAGTGCAGAGCTTTGATATTTGCACAGGCGATTCTGTTCAAAAAACAAGCTTCGGTGCATTGCTTGAATATGTGTTCGCTTCACTGATTTCGCTTTGATTTTGTCGGAAAATCAAGCGTTTGTGCATTGTTATTAAAAGCAGTGCAAAAAACAATGCGGGTTTATTTTAAAAATTCACAAATTGACCTTGCAAAAACGCTCATATTATAGTATAATAAAACAACAAAGATACTTATTGCGATTCTATTTTCGCTATAGGAATTTTGGAGGAATTTATAAATGGCAACAAAGTTAAATGACAAGTATTTAAGTGATTTTATCGGCGAACACGAATATGACGGTGTTGCTGCCGAAGTTAAAGCAGCTCACAAGGTGTTGCATGACGGCAGCGGCCTCGGCAACGACTTTTTGGGTTGGCTCAATCTTCCTACAGATTATGACAAGGAAGAGTTCGCACGCATCAAGAAGTGTGCAGAGAAAATCAAGAAAGATACTGATGTATTTATTGTAATCGGTATCGGCGGTTCTTACCTCGGCGCAAGAGCGGCTATTGAATTTCTTTCATCACAGAACTACAACCTTACCTGCAAGGACACACCACAGATTTTCTTCACAGGTAACTCAATCAGCTCATCTGCACTTGCAGAAATTATGGAGCTTTGCGAGGGCAAGGATGTTTCTGTAAATATGATTTCCAAGTCAGGTACAACAACTGAGCCTGCCATCGCTTTCCGTGTGTTCCGTGAAATGCTCGAAAAGAAGTACGGTAAAGAGGGCGCAAGAGAGCGTATTTACTGCACAACTGACAAGGCTAAGGGTACACTCAAGGCTCTTGCAGACGAAGAAGGTTACGAAACATTTGTTGTTCCGGACGATGTAGGCGGCCGTTTCTCGGTTCTCACAGCAGTAGGTCTTCTTCCTATCGCAGTTTCGGGTGCTGATATTGACGCTCTTATGCAGGGTGCCGCAACAGCTCAGAAAGAATTTGACAACGATGATTTAAAGACAAACGATTGTTACAAATATGCTGCAATCAGAAATATGCTTTACCGCAAGGGCAAAACTATGGAAGTTATGGTTTCTTATGAGCCGGCTTACACAATGATGTCAGAGTGGTTCAAGCAGCTCTTTGCAGAGAGTGAAGGCAAGGATAACAAGGGTATTTTCCCTGCAAGCGTTATCTTCTCAACAGACCTTCATTCACTCGGTCAGTACATTCAGGACGGCAGACGCACAATGTTTGAAACTGTTGTTCTCTTTGATAAATGTAAAAAAGAAGTTACTCTCGGTACAGACCCGACAAATGTTGACGGTCTTAACTTCCTTTCGGGCAAGACAATGGGATTCGTAAATCAGAAGGCTTTCGAGGGTACAGTTCTCGCTCATAATGACGGCGGTGTACCGAACATTGTTCTTAATGTTCCCGAAATGAACGAATCAGAGCTTGGCTATCTCATCTACTTCTTTGAGAAGGCTTGTGCTATTTCAGGTTATATGCTCGGTGTTAATCCGTTTAACCAGCCGGGTGTTGAAAGCTACAAGAAGAATATGTTCGCTCTTCTCGGCAAGCCGGGCTATGAGGATCAGAAGGCTGCTCTTGAGGCAAGACTCGGATAATTTCTTAATAAAGTATAACAACGGAGGAACTAATTATGGTTACTTTACTTATCGGTAAAAAAGGAACAGGCAAAACTAAAAAGCTCATCTCTCTTGCTAACGAGGCTGTTGCCGCTTCAACAGGCAATGTTGTTGTAATTGAAAAAGGCTCAAAGCTCACATATGATGTTACACATAAGGCAAGACTTATTGATACAGAGCAGTATCTCATCAGCGGTTATGATATGCTTTTCGGTTTTATCAGCGGTATCTGCGCAGGCAACTATGATGTTACTGACATTCTCGTTGACTCAACATTCAAGATTTGCCCGGAGGCTCTTGCAGGCCTTGAAACCTTCACAAAGAAGCTTCAGGATCTTGCCGAAACTGCATCAACTAACATTGTTCTCCTTATTTCTGCTGACGAAAGCGAAATTCCGGAGTCAATCAATGCTGTTTGCAGAAAAGTATAATTGATACTAATTGATACTTAAAAACAAACTTATCCCTCTCGTTTTTCGGGAGGGATTTTTGTATATACAACTGCATAAATTTAGCACCTCAGTCAATAATAGAAACGGAGGTGCTTTTTTATGAGCGATTATTATAACAACAGAAAGAAAAAACGCAGTCGCCGTGAAAAAATCGGATTTTACACGGCTTGCTCAATTTGTCTGATTGCCGTTTGCATGGCGGTGTACTCAACCTACAATACATTATCAGTGCCAAGTGCAAAAACTCCTGTCGCAACTCAAAGCAATGAGGTTAAGGTTAATGAAAATGTCACGGGTGTAACCCAAACCTTGCCCGAGGTTAAGCTTGATGTCGAAGTTCCTACCATTGCGGCAACCGAAGAACCGTCAACAAATCCGACAGAAAGTTCAAAAAACGCTCTTGAAACAATGCTTTCAACAGATTTGAGCCTGAACTATCCGCTTAATTCAAACAATGTTGTTCGTGAGTACAGCGAAAAAAGTGTTTATTTCAAAACTTTGAATGTATGGAAACCGCACACGGGAGTTGATTTCGGCGGTAAACTCGGCGATGATGTAACCGCAATGACGGGCGGAGTAGTTACTAATGTTTGTGAGGATAAAATGCTCGGCAAAATCGTTGAAATTTCAACCGACAATGTCATATGCAGATATTGCGGACTTGGCTCGGTTGATGTAAACAAGGGCGATTCAATCGATGTCGGGAAGAAGGTCGGTACAATCGGCGCAGTCCCCTTTGAGGCGGGGGACGAAAATCATATACACATTGAAGTGAAGATTGATGGCAAGTACGCCGATCCGCTTTCTTTTATAAATAACAATGAATAATTGCGATTTTGACGCATACAATATTAATGCAAGCCCTCGTTTCGTTTTAAGGGGCAACAAAAAAGGCGGATACTTTTGATTGAGTATCCGCCTCTTTTTTTGATTTTATGTCAATGATAAAAAATCACGGTAAATAAATTAAAATTCTGTCCGAAAAGCGATTATCTTTCGCTCTCGTGCCATTCTTCGTTACCAAAGATAAAATCATCAAGATCCATAATGACAAATTTCATATAGTACACCTCCTTAATAAAACAATATAGTATATTCAGGAAATGCTCGAATATGAGTGTTATTTTTTATTTGAGTCACAAATATTGATGTAACTTATAATAATGTCAACGGCCTGATCAACTGTAATGTTAGTGCTGTTAAGGCACAAATCATAGTTGTCCGGAAGACCCCATTTCTTTCCTGAATAAAAACTATAGTAATTTGCTCTGTTCTTGTCTGCCTTCAAAACTGCCTGTTTTGCTCTGGCAGGGTCAATGTCCTGTCTGTCAACAGCTCTTTTAATCCTCTTATCAAGATCAGCATAAATATATACCTTCACAAGTTTCGGATTATCCTTAAGAACATAGTCAGCGCATCTACCGACAACAACGAAATTTTCCTTTTCTGCAAGCTGCTTGATAATCTTGTGCTGTAAAATATAAAGACGGTCATTAACCGGCAGATCACCGACTGAAGAAAAGTTGTTACCGTAATTGTACAGTCCCACAGACAATGAATACAAAAGACTGTTGGTAGCTCTTTCGTCAGCGTGCTTAAACACCTCAGGAGAAACACCGCTCTCTTTAGCGGCAATAGAAATGAGCTCCTTATCGTAAAACGATATGCCAAGCCTCTCGGCAAGAGCTTTACCGATATCGTGTCCGCCGGAACCATACTGTCTTGTGATGGCAATAATTTTATCAAAACTCATAACTAAACCTCCCGGTATTTGCAATTTGTAAAGTTGTACAGCAGCAACATTAAGTAGCTAAATGTCAAAACTATATCGCTTTACATATACTATAATAACACATTTTTGCGAAAAGTCCAGTCTTTAAACACAAACTTTATGAAATTTGTTCAATGTGAATAAATACGGGCGTTCTAAGTTATATAAAAAGACGATAGAAGAGCCGAGGTTCGGGGCCATGAAACAAAAAATCAATTTATTTATTACATATATATGTATATATAGGGGGATAAATAGCAGTATATGTTAAGACAAAGGTAAGTAATGGTAAAAAGATATCAAAAATCATTCCGATAGTCAAATAATGTAGAAGATTTGCCGATAATGTAAAAAAGATAAAAAAATTGTCAAAAAGGGGTTTACAAAAGAGAGAAGTGCTGATATAATATCAACTGTTGCGCTGAGAGGCGAGGCAGACAAGAGAAAACACAGAAGGTGAAAGAGTGTTAGAACGCACGGAAGTGGAGAGTCAACATTCAGAAAGTAATCGAAAGTGTTGCTCGGTTTTGATTTTAAAAGCTGAAAAAACTTTTTAAAAAACTTTTAAAAAGTGCTTGACAAAATCAAAACAACGTAGTATAATAGCTCTTGCACTGCTGAGGTGAGCGACTTCAAATGAAGAAAGCAAACAAGCCTTGAAAGTGCGTAGGACCTTGAAAATTGAACAACGAGATAATAGTAAAGAAACCCGTAATGACTTT
>OGET01000199.1_pt1 | contig 37432 bp, 33 predicted proteins | sample 1570771 | NCBI WGS metagenome assembly OGET01 (sample SAMEA2582032, study PRJEB24529) | metagenome | biome: Human gut stool | place: China | collected 2011 | reverse complement strand
TATATCAACGTAAAATGTTAAATTTCCAGTTGGGTTTTTCTATTTTATTATACTCTGTTACTTATCATGTTCCTGCAAGTGTATGTCAGAAGTTTTATGTAAAAAATGCACGTATCATGCTAGGTATGGAAAATGTGTTCACTTTGGCTAAAAGTCGTGATGTGAAATGGATGCTTGGGGGATATAGTAAACCAAATTATTTGTGTAATGTCAATTTGAACTTTTAAATGAGAGCAATATGAAAAAGATACTATTTATGATAATGACAGTGTTGGGGTGGATAAATCTGACTTCTTGTAATGATTATTTGGATATTGTTCCCAAAGGGAACAAAATTCCTACTACCTTGGCTGATTTTGAAGCATTGCTGCGAGATGAATATACCATTGGCTATATTCCTGTAACGAATAGTCTTTATCTGTTGAATGATAAATTTGTAGGACAAAGCAGTCTGACTAGCGTTACCCTTACGAGTGCCAATTATCTGTGGAATGAAACAGCGGACAGAATTGTACTGAACAATCAGGACGAAGGGACTTATTACCGTAGTTATATGGCTATTTCCACTTGTAATCTCTTGCTGGAGCATGTTCCCGTTGCAACCGAAGCGACTGATTCCGAACGCAATGAGGTAATGGCTTATGCCAAAGTGATTCGTGCTATGAGCTATTACATACTGGCCAATTATTATGCTGATACCTATGTGTCTGCAACTGCCGGTACTAAACTGAGTGTACCTTTGATAACCAGTGCCGATATCAATGCTCCTCACAAGCAGGTCACTATTCAAGAAATCTATGATTTCATGATTAAAGATGTGAAAGAAGCCATAGAACAAGGATTACCCGAACAGTCAAGGACTGTTATCCATCCCAATTTGGGAGCAGCCTATGCCTTCTTGGCACGGGTCTATCTGCAAATGGCGAATTATGAAGAAGCATTGAAATACGCGGATATGGCTTTGGAACAGAACGATAATCTGTATGATTGGATTTCTTATTACGACACTCATAAGGAAGCTATTACAAAAGAAGACAGTTATCCGTCGTTACCGTCAGCGACAGGGTATGATTATGTGGAGAATTACTATTTCCGTTGTGGAGAGGGTAATCCTAACTATGCTACCAGTGAACTTAATATTCCGGTGGAACGTGCGGAGAGTTTCGAGGAAGGAGATGCACGTTTTTTTTCCCGCTGGAAACTGCGTACGGTAAATCAGGATACTTACTATCAAGGTTTGGCCAAAGGATATTTCAACGGGGCTGGTCTGACCACTTGCGAGGTATATCTCATCAAGGCCGAATGTTTGGCACGTCAGGTCACAGGTAATGATTTCTCTGCTGCTATGGATGTGTTGAACAAGGTACGTAAGACCCGTATTCTGCCGGAGATATATCAACCCTTGCAGGCTTCAACTTTGACAGAAGCCATTGACTTGATCCGACGTACGAAAGACAATGAATTGATTTTCACTATTGTGCCATTCGCTGATGCCCGGAGGTTTAATGCCGAAGGTACTTTTGCACGTGCACTATCCAAAACATGGGAAGGGCAGACTTATACATTAACCCCGGCTTCACATCTTTGGATTATGCCTTTCCCGGCAGGTGCCGTTCAGAATCCGGGTAATGGAACTATCACTCAAAATGTATCTAAATAACCTATAAAAACAGACTTTATGAAATTGATGTATTTATTAGCAACATCCGCCGTTGTTTTGGTGATGATGGCATCTTGTACCCGGCAGTCGGTAACGGGGTACACACTGACAGCTGCAATTGATGGAATTCCTGACGGATCCCATGTACAGTTATTTCCTGTAAGTCATGGTCATGAAAAACCGGTGGCGGACACTACTGTTGTAGATGGAAAATTTATATTTAAAGGGGTGGCGGATGAACCTCTGGCTGTACGGTTGATGGTGAAAGATGCATACGGTTCCATGCCTCTGATGTTGGAGAATGGCAGTATAAGCGTGGAGGGTAAGGTGACTTCTGAAAACCTTAATGGAACCGTGAATTATAATTTCTCACAGGTTTCAGTGACGGGATCTCCTTTGACGGACAAATATGTAAAATTATTGAGCACACGTGATGCCTTGGATTCTATTTATGTGACGAATAACGAGAAGTTTAAGGATATCCGTGCTGCCTATGGAAAAGCGAGAGTTGCCAAAGATAAGATCTTGATGGATTCTGTCGTTGCTACGGAAGCTTACAAAGCATCTGCCGTGGCCGATAGTTTGTTCTTTGCTACGGTAGATGCCACTTACTATAAATTAGTTATGGACAATAAAGATTCTTATTGGGGGCCTCTGATGATGATCAGTTTGTTTTCTTATCTTACCGAAGAGCAGAAACCGTGGTATGATGCCTTGTCAGAAGAGGCTAAACATTCCCGCTATGGAAAAATGGTGAAAGAGAGTGTGGCTCCTGATAGTCAGATCGGTTCTAAAGTGCCTGTCTTTACAGCCAAGTCACAAGATGGGAAATCGGTAACTTTAACCGATTTGTGCCAAGGTAAGAAGTATGTCCTTATTGATTTTTGGGCATCATGGTGTAATCCTTGCCGTAAGGAGATTCCTAATTTGAAAAAACTCTATACGCAATATGCAGACAGGGGTTTCCAGATTGTAAGTATCTCTATTGACAAAAAAGAGGCGGAATGGACAAAAGCGCTGAAAGAAGAACAACTTCAGTGGCCTAATTTTTTGGATACTGAAGGTATTGCTGATATATATAAAGTGAAATTTGTTCCTACTATGTATTTGATAGATGCCCAAGGGGTCATGGTAGGAGAAAATCTTCGTGGTGAGGCTTTGGCAAATAAACTGGCTGAGCTTTTTGGAGAGATTGAATAATCATATTCTTTTTATGGCATTCTGACATAGGACGGGGCGGAGTCGATGAATAAGTTGGATCTGTCCCGTTATCTTATGTTTTGGACTGACCCTTCTGTTGATTCAGCCCCCCTGTACAAGACTATCCAGGTTTATTTTGATTCAAATCCTTCATAAGTGTCTAATCCGCTTGCCTACAGTCGTTTATTATGAAGAATTTAAAGCACAATCCTTCATGAATCCGTCATTTTCGGGTCAACGGTCTAAATTTTAAGGCTGAGCCGTTTTCTAACTGAGCCGTCGGCATACCCTGCACAAAGCAGGATAAAAATAAAGAAGCTATCGAATATTCGATAGCTTCTTTATTTGGTAGCCCGTGGGGGAATCGAACCCCCCTTTCAAGAATGAAAATCTTGCGTCCTAACCGATAGACGAACGGGCCATCCTTTTTATCGAGGATTTCTCTCTCGATTTCGGGTGCAAAGGTAGTGACTTTTTTTGAATTTGCAAACATTTCCCAAACTTTTTTCTAAACTTTTTGTTCATAGTCCATTGAATAGACTATTTACCTAAACTTAACTTTTATGAAAACTATCTTTAAATCAATGAGTTGCCTTATACTGGGCGCAATGATTGTTACGCCGATGTTTGCGCAACAAAAAGATCTTTATCCGGAGTTGGAAGGACCGGGACCTGTTGTTATTATCTCAAAAGATAAAAATGGCAAGGAGGAATTAATCAATGTATTTGAAGAAACGCAACGTCCGCATTTCCATGATCCCCGTGCCCCTCGTTTTTTACTTACTGACCAACAGGGAAAGTTTGCATTGGGTATCGGTGGTTATTTGAAAACTACAATGGAATATGATTTTAATGGGATAGTGGATGACGTTGACTTTATCCCTGCACTCATTCCGCAACCGGGATCCACTGCTGTCCGTAATCAGTTCCAGATGGATGCAAGCACTTCCACTATCTTTTTAAAATTGGTGGGGAGAACCAAGCATTTGGGCAACTTCATCGTTTATACAGCCGGAAACTTCCGTGGAAGTGGAAAGACTTTTGAATTGCAGAATGCTTATTTATCTTTCTTGGGTTTTACCATGGGGTATGATACCGGATTGTTTATGGATCTTGCCGCAGCTCCTCCGACTATTGATTTTCAAGGACCTGACGGGATGACTTTCTATCGGGCCACCCAGTTGCGTTATGAAGCTAATTTGATTAAAGGTTTGAAAGTGGGTGTCGGTGTGGAAATGCCTTCAGTAGACGGAACTCCGGCAAAAGATGTGAGAATCGGTAAGCAGCGGATGCCGGATATTCCTGCTTATGTGCAGTATTCCTGGGCGAAAGCGAGCCATATACGTGTGGGAGGAATCTTGAGAAGTATGACTTATGAGGATCAAGTGAATAATAAGGCAAAGTCATTGACCGGTTGGGGGATACAGGCATCGGGAACAGCAAGACTGGGTAATTTCCAGCTTTACGGACAATATACTTATGGTAAAGGTATTGCTCAATATTTGAATGATATCAGTAACTTGAATGTAGATATCGTTCCTTTGGCCGACGAGTCCGGGCGCATGCAGGTACTTCCCATGAAAGGATGGTATGTCGGATTACAGTATAATTTCTCGAAACGGGTATTCGCATCGGCTACGTATAGCCAGTCACGCCTGTTTACGGAAGATTGCTATGCTCACTTTAATGAAACCCAGTATAAAAAAGGTCAGTATCTGGTCGCTAATGTGTTTTGGAATATAAGCCATAACCTGCAGGTGGGTGTGGAATATCTGCATGGCTGGAGAGAGAATTTTAATGATGTGAACCGTGAGGCAAACCGTATAAACTTGAGTGCACAATATAATTTCTAACTTATTCTCTGTATCTTTGTGTCTGTCAATAATGGAAAGAGAATGAAAAAAATAGGTGCACATGTATCCGTAAGCGGGGGCGTAGAAATGGCCCCCGTTAATGCATTAGGGATAGGAGCGGACGCATTCGCTCTTTTTACAAAGAATCAGCGGCAATGGGTTGCAAAACCTTTGTCTGTCGAGAGTATTACTCTGTTTAAAGAAAACTGTGAGAAAGAAGGTTTTGATATCCGGTATATTCTTCCTCATGACAGTTATCTGATAAACTTGGGACATCCTGATAGGGAGGGGATGGAAAAGAGTCGTGCGGCATTCTTGGATGAAATGCGGCGTTGTGAGTTGTTAGGATTGAAAATGCTGAATTTTCATCCCGGAAGTCATTTGAACAAGATATCAATAGAGAAGTGCCTGGACAGGATTGCCGAGTCTGTCAATATGACTTTGGATAAGACGACCGGTGTGACTGCTGTGATTGAGAATACAGCCGGACAGGGAAGTAATGTGGGAAATGAATTCTGGCATTTGAGATATATTATAGATAAGGTGGAGGATAAATCTCGTGTGGGAGTCTGTCTGGATACTTGCCATACCTATACCGCCGGTTATGATATTGCGAATGAATATGACTGGGTCTTTACCGAGTTTGATGAAGTCGTGGGGGGAAACTATTTGTGTGCCATTCACTTGAATGACTCAAAGAAACCATTGGGCAGCCGGGTAGACCGTCATGACAGTATCGGAAAGGGGCTGATTGGTATTGATTTCTTTCGCCGTTTCATGCAGGATTCCCGTTTTAACGATATGCCTGTTATTCTTGAAACTCCCGATGATACCATTTGGAGGGATGAAATTAAAATGCTTCGCAGCTTTGAATTATAGCCTGTGCTTTGAGTGAGATGTGGTGATGCTTTTAATAGTAAACCTGTAGGTGGGAATGATTTGTGTTTTCATGTGTATGGTTAAGCCTTTTTTATTTTATGTCTAAACCTGATTGAACGCATTATTTCTATCTCCATAGTCTTTGGAGTTAACTCCCAAGCTTATGGAGATAACTCCAAAGGCTATGGAGTTAACTCCGCAAGCTTGGGAGATAGAAGTTATCAGTAAAAGAATCTTTAACCTGAAGGATACAACTGTTTAGTTTGCCGTAGTTTATAGGATAATATATCCTTTCCGTATCCTTCAGTTATTTTATACCCTGATTACATGTCTTTTATTTCATCCAGGTTCTTCTGGATATCTTCGTCTTTTAACTCATAATTCATCAAGTTACCTGCCAGATATTGGTCGTATGAGGCCATATCAATCAGTCCGTGACCTGAAAGGTTGAACAGGATCACTTTTTCTTCGCCGGATTCTTTGCATTGATTCGCTTCGCGTATGGCAGCAGCGATGGCATGGCACGATTCGGGAGCCGGAATGATTCCTTCTGCTTGTGCGAACAAACAACCAGCCTGGAAGGATTCTAATTGCTGGATATCAACAGCTTCCATCAAATTATCTTTCAATAATTGTGAAACGATGACACCTGCACCGTGATAACGGAGACCTCCCGCATGGATATTGGCCGGAGAGAAATTATGCCCCAGTGTAAACATGGGCAGCAGCGGGGTATATCCGGCTTCGTCGCCAAAGTCATACTGGAATTTACCACGGGTCAGTTTCGGACACGAAGCCGGTTCGGCAGCAATGTATCGGGTTTGTTTTCCATTCAGGATAGTGTGGCGCATAAAGGGGAAACAGATTCCTCCAAAATTGGAACCGCCACCAAAGCAACCGATAATCATGTCGGGATATTCGCCTGCCATTTCCATTTGCTTTTCGGCTTCCAGACCGATAACCGTTTGATGCAGTGTGACATGGCTTAATACCGACCCTAGTGTATATTTACAGTTGGGAGTGCTCATTGCCAGTTCGATAGCTTCGGAGATGGCTGTTCCCAGTGAACCTTGATAATTGGGATTACGGGTAATGATATCCTTGCCGGCACGGGTAGACATGGATGGAGAGGCGGTGACCGTTGCTCCGAATGTCTGCATGATGCTGCGGCGATAGGGTTTTTGATTATAGCTGATTTTTACTTGATAAACGGCAGCTTCCAGTCCGAATACCTTTGCGGCATACGATAGAGCAGCGCCCCATTGTCCGGCACCGGTTTCTGTCGTGACATTGGTTACACCTTCTTCTTTGCAATAATATGCCTGGGCCAGAGCCGAGTTCAGTTTGTGAGAGCCGATGGGGCTGACACTTTCATTTTTGAAATAAATATGTGCGGGAGTCCCTAGTGCTTTTTCCAGTCCGTAGGCACGTACCAATGGTGTGCTGCGATAGTATTTGTACATTTCACGCACTGCTTCAGGGATTTCAATCCATGCGTCTGTCTGGTTTAATTCCTGTTTGCAAAGTTCTTTGGCAAAAATGGGGTAGAGGTCTTCCGGTTTCAGCGCTTCTTTGGTTTTGGGATTCAACGGCGGCATGGGTTTGGTCTTCATGTCTGCCTGTATGTTGTACCAGTATTTAGGAATTTCATCCTCTGGTAAGATAAAACGTTTCTGTTTTGTGCTCATAATCTTTCAATTTAATAGTTTTGCGGTCAAAATTAGGTAAAAAAAGTATTCCTTACTAATTTTCAACTACTTTTTTGTCGGGAACAATAAAAAAAGGGGCTGTCAGAGTAAAAATGCGAAGTTATTTGTTATTATAGACAGAGATGTGAATATTTTGATTAAGTTTGTTTTCTGTTAATGCAAGATAATATCGACATGGAACCTTTACACAAACTATTTATTTATCGTAAGAAGTTAGTAAAACCGTACATAGAGCGATTGCTGAAATGGATGGACGGGATAACTTATATGATGTCGGCTTTGTTAATCCTTACATTGGTTTATGAGCATGGATTTCTTATTTCTTTTGAAGAAATGGAGGTGATAAACATGCTGTATCATTTTGTCTGGATTGTTTTTCTGGTTGATATTTCCCTGCATCTTTTATTAAATTACTCGGACACGAAGCGGAAGTACCGGGGACTGGCGTGGATACTGAGTCTGATGCTTTATCTGACTTTGATTCCGGTTATTTTCCATGAACCGGAGGTGCAAGGGGGAATTCATGATTTCTGGTCTTTTTTCCACAGCCGTTTATATCATGTGGTGCTGCTCACTTTGCTTTCACTGTTGCAATTGTCTAATGGGATAGTCCGGCTGCTGGGCAGGCGCACCAATCCATCTTTGATCTTTGCATCTAGTTTTCTCATATTTATTCTGATAGGGGCGGCGTTACTGATGCTTCCGCGTGCCACTTATCATGGTATTTCTTTTATCGATGCTCTGTTTACCGCTACCAGTGCCACTTGTGTCACGGGGTTGGTCTCGGTCGATGTTTCTTCTACATTCACGCCCGAGGGGTTGTTCATCATTATCATGTTGATACAAATCGGCGGTTTGGGAGTCATGACTCTGACCAGTTTCTTTGCTATGTTTTTTATGGGGAATACTTCGCTCTACAATCAGCTGGTGGTCCGTGATATGGTAAGCTCGCAGTCACTCAGTTCGCTACTTTCCACCTTATTATATATATTAGGATTTACATTGGCGATAGAGGCTGCAGGGATGGGGGTTATTTTTTTAAGTATACATGGCACTATGGGTATGAATATTGAAGAGGAATTGGCTTTTTCTGCTTTCCATTCCATCTCTGCCTTTTGCAATGCTGGATTCTCTACTTTGTATGGAAACTTAGGTAACGAACTGGTACTTCATAATCATAACTTGCTATATATCACTATCTCTTTCCTGATTATTTTGGGAGGTATAGGTTTCCCGATACTGGTAAATCTGTATGAGACGGTTTCTTATGAAAGCAAGCGCTTGTATCACCGTTATGTCAAAAAGAATAAGAGGACAATCCGTAAAATACATTTATATAACCTGAATACCCGTATTGTATTGATTATGACGGCTATCTTGCTAGTGACGGGTACTGTGGCCATTGTTATTTTCGAATGGAATCATGCTTTTGCGGGAATGACGGTTACAGAGAAATGGGTGCAGGGCTTCTTTAATGCGACTTGTCCCCGTACGGCAGGATTTTCAAGTGTGGGCATGACTACTTTCAGTGTGCAGACGTTGCTGCTGATGGTGGTGCTGATGATGATTGGCGGCGGTACGCAGTCTACGGCCGGTGGTGTGAAGGTGAATGTGTTTGCTGTAGTCATGTTGAACTTGCGTGCTATTCTTATAGGTGCCGATAAAGTTAATATTTTCAACAGGGAGTTATCTCATGATTCCATCCGGCGTTCTAATGCCACATTGATTCTTTATCTGCTGATTGTTTTTGCGGGTATCTTTAGTTTAAGCATTCTAGAGCCGCAGGCTTCAGTGATGGCGTTGGTTTTTGAGTGTACTTCGGCACTCAGTACGGTAGGTTCAAGCCTGGATCTGACACCTACTTTGGGAAGTGACAGCAAACTGATTGTCATTGTTCTGATGTTTATCGGACGAGTAGGGGTGCTTACTTTGATATCCAGCCTTATTAAACAGAAAAAAATAACGAAATATAAATATCCGAGTGATAACATCATAATCAACTAGTTATGAAATACATTATTATTGGTTTAGGAAATTACGGCGGTGTGTTGGCCGAAGAGCTTTCCGTATTGGGACATGAGGTGATAGGAGTGGATACAAACGAGCATCGTGTGGATGTGTTGAAGGACAAAATCGCGACTTCTTTTATTATTGATGCTACGGACGAACAATCGCTCAGTGTGCTGCCACTGAAAGATGTGGATGTGGTTATTGTTGCTATCGGCGAGAATTTTGGTGCTTCTGTGCGTGTGGTGGCACTGCTGAAAAAGAAAGGAGTGAAACATATCTATGCCCGTGCGGTAGATGATGTGCATAAGACCGTGCTTGAGGCTTTTAATTTAGATAGTATTCTGACGCCGGAGAAAGAAGCGGCACGCAGTTTGGTCCGGTTATTGGATTTACACGTCAATGTGGAGTCTTTTCAGATTGACGAGGAACATTATGTGATGAAGTTCAAACTTCCTTCTTGTTTTGTAGGCTATAAGGTGAGTGATCTGTCATTAGAAACGGAATTCAATATGAAAATCATTGCATTGATAAAAGGGGAGCAAGTGCTGAATGGTTTGGGTATCTCGATATTGGAGCATCAGGTGGAGAATCATTTTGAGGAAAATTATGAGTTGGAAGAAGAAGATCAGTTGGTCTGCTATGGGCTTTATAAGAATTTTATGGATTTTTGGAAGGCGTTGTAGTAGGAATGCCTTTCAAAGAAAGAATATTTTTTTTCTAAGTGAGATTAAACCTTTTCTTTTGGGTTTAGTCTAACTTAATAAATAATTTAGTTTAGTTTTTAGTTTTCTCTGAAGGCCGGCCAATGTGATATTGCCCGGTTTTCGCTTTTTATAGAGGTTTTCTTGTGAGTGTCCGTTACTTTTTGTTACTTTGTCACCTAGAAATCGAGATTTAGATGAAACAGATATATTTTTTATTTGTCGTTTTACTGGTTGTAATGGCCGCTTGCGGAGGTAAGAAAGAGACTTCCGTTGATGCAGAACAATTGATGTTCCAGATAGACAGTGTGGATCATGTGACAGGTTTGCAGCGTATGCAGGTTTCACGTATTGACCAGCATATTGTCAGTGGCGGAAAAAAATATAATTTGTTTATAGAGCGTGCTCCCAGTGATTCCCTGCCTTCAGTCAAAAGTGATTTGGGGATTTTTGCCGATAATCGTATCGTCGTTAGAATTTCCCGTGAAAATGGGAGTCGGGTCTTTGCCAAAACTTTTACCAAGCAAAGTTTCTCAGGATTCGTAAGTGCTGATCATCTCCGTCATTTTATATTGGAGGGCGTGGTATTTGATGAAGAGAAGACCCGTGAGGGAAAAAATATCATATTGGCTGCCAGTGTGAGTTATCCTCAGACAGATTTGTATATTCCTTTCTCTATCACTATTACTCCTGAAGGAAAAATGAGCATATCTAAAAATGAGGATATGGAGGAGCTTCCTCCTATGTTGGGAGACAGCCTTAATTAAATCTAAAATACAGGAATAATTTTTCGCGTCATAATCTTTTTAGGCGGTTAGTTGTTGGTATGGCATTAACTAACTAAAGAATAAATTAGATTATGAGAAAGATTTTATTTTTAATGGCTATGCTGGTATGCTCTCTTCAGTTCGCCATGGCGGGCGATGTCGTGACCCGCGATGTGAATAAGCTTCCTGTTGCCGCACGTGAAATGATTGGCAAACATTTCTCTCAGACTAAAGTTGCGTATATCAAGATTGAAAAGGACTTGTTTCAGAGCACTTCCTATGATGTAAAATTGGCCGATGGCATTGAATTGGAGTTCAATTCAAAGGGAGAGTGGCTTGAGATAGATTGCAAGAACAAGGCGGTTCCTTCTACTTTTATCCCTCAGGCTATTTCTAAATATATGAAGGCTAATTATAACGGGCATAAAACGGTGAAGATAGAACGTAACCGCAAGGGATATGAACTGACATTGGAAAATGGATTGGAAGTAGACTTTGATCAGTTTGGAGGATTCTTGAAGTTGAGCGATTAAAAAAGATTTTTTCTGTAATAGGGGAACTATCTCTCCTTATAGTAATGATGCCATAAGAGGGTGTATCAGAAATAAATTGAACTATCTTTTTATTATCAGCATTGAAAATGATGGTCGCAACGAGTTCTGATTCACCCTTTTATGTATTATAAATACAGTTCTCGGTCTTTTCCCTGTTATTAATCCATCGGCTCGTAATCCTTTGCCAGACCACCTTCGCTGGTTTCTTTATATAAGGAAGGAAGATCATGGCCGGTCTGTTTCATTACTTCCACCACTTTGTCAAAGGATACACGGTGATTACCGTCTGTAAAGGCAGAATAGATATTGGCGTCAAGAGCTCGGGCTGCCGCATAGGCATTTCTTTCGATACAAGGGATTTGTACCAATCCGCATACCGGATCGCAAGTCATTCCCAAGTGATGCTCCAAGCCCATTTCGGCTGCATACTCTATCTGGGCCGGGCTACCTCCGAATAATTGGCTGGCAGCGGCGGATGCCATTGAACAGGCCACTCCTACTTCTGCCTGGCAACCGGCTTCGGCTCCGGAAATGGAGGCGTTGTGTTTTACTATATTTCCTATCAATCCGGCAGTAGCCAGTGCTCTTAAAATCCGCATATCGCTGAAGTCACGGCTTTTTTGCAAGTGATAAAGTACAGCCGGAACCACTCCGCATGATCCGCAAGTAGGGGCTGTGACGATTTTGCCACCTGAGGCGTTTTCTTCACTGACTGCCAGAGCGTATGAGAAGACTAACCCGCGGGAACGCAGATTGTCCTTATAACCTTTTGCCTTAATATAATAGGTGGAGGCTTTTCTGCGCAGATTAAGTGGGCCGGGTAATACGCCTTCTTGATCCAAACCACGCTCAATGGCTTCTCTCATGGTTTTCCATACTTCTGCCAGATAGTCCCAAATGTCTTTGTCTTCACATTGCTGGACGTATTCCCAGTAATTGCGCCCGGTACGTTCACACCAGTAGAGGATTTCACTCATACGGTTCATATCATAGATTTCCGGAGTTGAGCCTTTGTCGTGCCCTTCTTCGGCTAGAGCACCTCCGCCTACACTGAAAACAGTCCATTCATCTGTCACTTTTCCTTTTTCATTCAAAGATTTGAAAGTCATCCCATTGGGATGAAACGGATAGAAGACATGGGCTTTCCAGATAATTTCTGTAGGCGCATGCGGTTGCAATGTATCTAAAATGGCTACATCGGTCATGTGTCCTTTACCGGTAGCGGCGAGGCTTCCATAAAGAGTAACTTGAAAAGCTTTGGCTTCGGGATGTTTTCCTAAGAAGATTTCAGCAGCCTTGCGCGGTCCCATAGTATGACTGCTGGACGGACCGGTGCCGATGCGGTATAGTTCTCGGATAGATTTCATTTCGTTTTATAAGGTTAGTTATTATGAGGAACAAAGGTATAAAATAAAAGGAGGAAACTAGCAAAAAAGGAAAAGAAAAACTCTCTTGACAAATAGGAAAGTTGTCAGGAGAGTTTGGAAAACCACCGGTAGGATTTGGTGTATTGTCTTTATTCTAATTGTCTTTGTATACCTTTGTCACCAACGACAAAATACTGATTATTTTCAATCAGCATGGCACGTCCGCGCTTTTTTTCCCGGTTTTCTTTATTGTCTACATTTACTCCGATAACCTTTCCGTTATAGAAAGTGGAAATATCTTTGAAAATGGTATGTCCCACAATAATGTGTTTTGCCTTATAACGGTCCATAAGCATTTCTAGGGAGTCTTTTACCAGCGGATTGTATTTGACATCGGTGCGTACCAGTCCGCGATACCAGATGGGCCCGCTGTTTCCATACAGGAAGGCTGTGAGTGGAGAAAGCGCTTTACGTTCTTTTTTCGTCATAAATAGTCCTTTGCTCATTTCTTCATTGACAGTGGGGATGCTCAAGTTCTTGTCATAGAAGTCTTTGCCTAGTCCGGCATGCACATATAGGTCGTTACCTATCATTTGCATGGTGTTACGGGTTCCCAACCATCTGCCCAGTTCGGTATCAGGACCGAATAGCCGGGGGTACTTCATCTTTAGTTTTTCAGCCAATATTTTATATTTTTCTTTGGTGTATCGGAGGTCATTGGCCAGTACCATCGGTTCATGATTTCCCAGCATGAACGATACGTGTCCTCCGGCTTTGGCTGCTTCCTCTTCCAGTTTGTAGAATAGCCAGAAGATTTGCGGTACATCTTTTCCTCTGTCAAAAATATCACCGATAATCATCAGATGGTTTTTCCCGAAGCTCCATTTGTAGTCTTTATCAATGATATGGTTGCCTTGTAACAGGCTGATTACACAGTCCAGCCTTCCATGAGGGTCGGACATGACAAAAACTTTGTCTGCCTGAGGATAATTCCATCCGGGACGTTTTACCGGGTGTAGTTTTACATCAAATGGAAACCTGCCTTTGTGGTCTGTCACATGCAGGGTAAAGTTTTGAGGTAATGTGGTATAAGTGGTATCAATGATATTCCCTTTCTTATCTACATTGATTACTCTGGTTTGGCCGTCAGGCTGATACAGTACGTATGGACCATCGGCTGTTAACTCTTCTTTTTTCTCTTTGTCTTTCTTTTTGTCTTTGAAATCAAGAGTTCCGGCAGTAAGGTCGGAACTGATGAATGCGAGGGTAAATGCAAGAAGAAAGTAGTTGATAAAATTAGTCTTGCTTGTCATCGATTTGATTTAATATTAAAATTATAAATTTATAGGACATCTATTAATAATGTTCAGTAATGGGGCCTTCTCTATCATCTATTTCTTCTATATTGCTTGTTCCTTCTATAATATCTCCAGTTGCAAAATATTTTGAGAAGCTGAATTTTATATCTGGATTATTTTTATTTATTAGTTCTACATAAAGATGGATAAGTAAATCATCCTTTTTTATTGGGTAATGTGCATGAAAATGTTTATCACTGGAATCCCCTTCTAGAATATCAGTGCTAAAGCTGGAACCTCCCCCATAATACTTCATTTCATTTATATAGCCAAAAGGAGGGGCAGATGCATAACTGTTTGATTTGAAAAGTAAATTAGCTTTGGAATACACCCTATATTCTTGAGAAACAACAGGATTAACAAGAATTTCGTAATCTCCTACTTCATATTCATAAGTAAAATATCCGGCATCATAATACATTCCGATTTCTCCTTCGACATTTCTGATTATTTGAGGAGATTTTTTTAGATTCCACACACCAAGGGGAAAGTTATAAATGGGTACATCATTATTGTTGTTTGTGGTTCCTGCTACTGGAAATGACGAAATACTTCCCCAACCAGTTGTTGTTTGTTCACTTTCAAATTGCATTTGTGTATTTGTATTGATTTTTAGATCAATTTGTCCAATTGAAGGCTTACTTTTGTTGATGCCAATAATGGAACCTGCTAGACCTTTTAAAGCACTTACAGCTGCAGAGCCTCCTGACGTAACTAATGCTTTTAACCCGTTTTTAATGCCACTAACAGTTGCACCTTTAATACTGTTTCCAATACTTTTCCAAAAAGAATCTTTCTTAGTTATTCCGTTTTCAATTTCTTTACTGACTGTATTAATAAACCCTTCTTGATTAACTGCAATAGAAGTTTTTGAATTATTGAATGTATTGGCAAGATTGAAATTGAAGTTAGAAATATTAGTGGTGTTCATTACGATAGTACCTGTGATATCTCCACTTGTTTGAGCCATACCTGTAGTTTTTATTTTATTAACAGCCCAACCTCTAATTTCGAATTAGCTAAGCTTTGTGTATTAAGACTAGGATCATAAGCACACTCTATTTCTAATCCATACCAATTGTTTGCTTTATATCCAGAGCTAACAAACTCGTTTCCTAAAAATGTACCTTCTGTACTTGCTATATATGAAGATTTTTCTGAACGATTTATGGGTATAGAAATTTCTTCCATAAAGTTGAATAGACTGGTAGTTTTGTCTGTACGGATTCCCCAAAAGGCCTCTGAACTACCTAAGCCTGCTGATGAAGCTATTTCATAAAAGAAAAAACGGAGTAATCCTGTATATTTGTGGTATAAAGCAAAATATTTTGTAGGAGTACTTTCGGTTATATTGCTATAAATGAGTTCCCAGCCATTTTCTCTAGAATAATATCGATTTGCATATATTGGATCAGAAGCATTCTCGTCTAACCATGTTGAAGGAATTCCTAGATTATTGCTGCTACCTTTTTTCCATGGAATTCCCATGGTAGTTATGGTATGTGTAAATGGGTTTATAGTTTCAATGTCATTTATACGGTCCCAATCAAAGTAATTATCAAAAGCAGAACGATTACTTGGTGGATTATTGGGGTGGGTGGTTATTATGTCATTGGTAAAGGTGTCATCACAACTATTAAATAAACATGAAGCAAAGATGAATAATAATAAGGATTTTCTCATATCTTTATGTATTTTATATAGTTAATTTCTCTTTAAGTTAGGGAGTATTATCACTCCCTAACTTAAAGAGAAGGATTTATTGATTTGGATTTTATCAATTTATGTTGACTATTATTTCAGATATTCTGGTGTTTGTACAATATTAGAATTAGCATTAATTTCTTTTTGAGGAATAGGTAATATTGTACGATAATAGTTTCTGTCGAAATCCATAGATGTTTTTTCGTCAGCGAAATGCACTACCTCTTTCATCATATCGTCTGTTTCGTTAATACGAGTTACTCGTAAGTTATTACGTAATAAGTCAAACATGCGGTGCCCTTCACCAATGAGTTCTTTCCTGCGTTCTTCTAGAACATCATCAAGGGTAACCTTTGCGGGCATCGTATAGTCCGGATTTCCTCGGAGTGCGATGGCTTTCAGGTATTTTGCAGCTTTTGTTGCATCTCCGTTTTTCACGGCTGCTTCGGCTGCATTTAAGTAGGTTTCGGAAAGACGTACTATAGGAATATTGGCATCCATAATATTTTCTCCAGGTTGTGGTTGATACTTATTCAAATACATTACTTTTTTGTCTTGATTAACTAATAACTTAATGCGTACATCATTAGGCGTTTCTAACAGATGGTGATAAAAACTGACTGTAATGCACATATCTTGATATCCTTTTGGAGAAGTTAGATATCCCATACTTTCATTGCCGGGGCTTTCGGTAGTAGTATTGACTATTTCGAAGAGAATTTCTCCCGGATTTGCTTCGGAGGCTTCCGTACCCCATACAGTGGGATATTCTTCGGTATTCCATAATTGGTATTTATTGGCTTCCGATCCTTTTATTGCTTCTTCTGCAGCTTGTAAAGCTTCACTGTTCTTCCCCATATACAGATATGCCCGACTTAACAAAGTTAATGTGCCCCATTTACTGATTTTACCTTTCTTATTTAAGGATAAATCTTTTTGATTCAAACTAGTACCTGACCATGAATATGTGGGTATCATTAAACTAGCCGCATTCTTTAAGTCTTTGATTATTTGATCATAACATTCAGCTACAGTGTTACGTGAAGGCTTACTGTCGGCAGTGGCTGATGCTGAAGTGATGATAGGTACTCCTAAAGAGGCTCCGTTATCTTTTAAATAAGTATATCCGAAGAAGCGCGTAAGGTCAAAAAGGGCCAGACCACGTATTGCTAATGCTTGTCCTTCCAAATCATTGCGGAAGATATGCTCATCTTCATCGTTTGGAAGAATTTCGATATTGTCAATGCCGTCTAAAATTACATTACAGTTTTGAATGATGGAATAAAGATATGACCAGTGTGTACTTGGTCCATTTGCAGGTAACCAATCCATTTGGTAATAGTGAGCTGTTCTACAAGTTGATTGTACAGCTTGCATGTCATCTCCTGTTACATCTCCGTAGTAGATTAAACGCCCGGAATACGCATAGGCATTACGCATTGTCGCATAAATGGCGTTTAGTGAATAATCAATGTCGGAGAGAGATTTGATACTCGTTTCTGTTGGAATTTGTGTGGACGGTTCTAAATCCAACCAATCGTTTCCACATGAAGTAAACAATCCGATGGATAAGACTATTGATAAAAAATTATGTAATGTTCTCATATTGTTGTTTTTTAGTGGTTAAAAATTGATGTTGAGACCAAAAGTAACGGTTTTTAAAGGCGGTGTGGTTTGAGTTGCACTACCGGCACTAACAGCTTCAGGATCATAATTGTCATAGGCCGCCCATGTCCATAAATTGCTTGCTGATGCATAAAAACGAACATTTCCTATATTGATTTTATTTGTCCATTCTTTAGGTAACGTAATGCCGAATGTGATATTTTTTAAGCGGAAATAATCAGTACTGTGGATACGGCGGCTACTTGTTATTTTATGCATTGATACAGAAGATGATTTACCCAGCATATATACTTCTATATTGGTTTGATCACCTGGCTTTTTCCAGCTATCACGATAATAAGTCGGAATGTTTGCATAGGAATCGTAACCGCCATGTTCTGTCTTTTGTGCCCAAGTATCATAAGAATATCCTCCGAATTGATAGGAGAATAAGAAATTTAAATCAAGCCATTTATAACGCAATGAATTAGAGATACCTCCGTTAACAGTTGGTTCTGCATGTTTATAAGGAATGAATTGTGCATTTTTAGAGTTCTCGGTAATTTCTTTTATATAATTTCCGTTCTCATCCAATTCATTGGTATAGAATAGAGGATTTCCTGTTTCAGGATTGATGCCCGCAAATTCTTGTACATAGAATGTACGATAAGAACTTCCTACTTTGTGTATTTGGGTTCCACTGACAATTTGTGTCTGTTCGCCATCTAATTTTACAACTTTATTGGAGTTATGACCTAAATTGAAAGTTGTATTCCAGCTAAAGTCTTTTATTTTAATATTAGTGGAATTAATAGTTAATTCAATACCTTTATTTTTCACTTCACCTATATTCATTAAATAACTACTAAATCCTGTTGTCATGGATACAGGACAGTCCATTAATAAGTTTTTAGTTGTACGGGTATAATATTCAATCGTGAAGTTCAGACGATCCCAAAAACCAAAATCCAAGCCAATATTCATATTATAATTGGTTTCCCATTTCAGATTAGGATTTGCAATTTGGGACATTTGAATACCGGGTTGCTCCAAGTAACCACCACTAATGGAGCTTAATCCCATATAGCCGAAATAATCAGAAGGAAGAGTACCGTTTACACCGTATGATGCTCTTATACGCAAGTCTGTCAACCAATCTTTTACAGGTTGCATAAATTCTTCTTCAATAGTACGCCATGCTCCGGATACAGACCAAAATGTTCCCCAACGATTGTCACGGTGCAAACGTGAACTGCCATCAACACGAAAACTAGCTCCTAGATAATATTTATTTTTGTAATCGTAATTCAAACGGCTTAAATAGGATACCAGTCTGTACCTTGAATCACTTCCCCCTACAGATACTGTTTTCATTCCATTACTAATGGCATGTTTGTCGGGAGTTGTAAAATTGTAAGCTTCCCCTGATAAATAGTCATTGTAGGTATCATCAATTTCATATCCGGCAAGAAAGTCCAAATGATGAATGTTGTTGAAAGTAGTTAAATAGCTTAAGGTGTTACTCCATACCATTTTTTTATATTCTCTTATGCGTTTTACTACTTCTCCATTTTCATCTTCACCGTTGGAAGTACGTGGGTCATACCATTTCTCACCTTTTACAGTAGTGTAATCATAACTGAATGTTGTTTTGAATTTCAGATTTTTTATGATTTCGTATTCGGCATAAAGCGTATTGAATGCGCGTAGCATTTTTTCATGTTTATAATCGTATTCAGCTGATAATTTGGGGTTGCGGTCATTGGCTTTACGAATAAATTTACGATTCCAACTGCCATCTTCATTGTAGACCGGATCTGAAGGAGTAGCCCAATTACGTGAGGAATAGAAAGGAGATGTATAAGTGAATCCTTCGTCATAAACACTCTGATTTACATTTGAGAAAAGTATCTTGGCGCCTACAGTCAATTTGTCTGTTGCACTGAAATCTGCGTTCAAACGCCCTGTTACACGTTCCAAACCGGAACCTTGTACAATACCGTTCTGCTTCATATATGATAAAGAAGAGTAATATTTAAATTTATCGCTGCCACCGGCTAGTGATGCTTCATAGGTAGAATGATGTCCCTTTTGGAAAAGCTCTTTATTCCAGTCTGTGAAACCACACCATGGAATTGGAGCATATTTATCGATTTGCCCATCTGCATAAGTTTTACTTTGTGACATTAGCTCTTCCTCTGATATATTAGGATTTTTATCAGCTAGTTTACGTTGTTGATATAATATCAATCCATTGTAAATATATTCACGTCGTTCTTCTCCCCCCATAACTGGGCGATAATCCATTGCGAAATCATTGCTACCCCAGTCTGCTTTTAATGAAATTTGTGCTTTTCCGCTTTTTCCTTTCTTGGTGGAGATTAAAATAACTCCATTTGCAGCACGTGAACCATAAAGGGAGGCTGCTGCAGCATCTTTTATTACTGTAATATTTTCAATATCCGAGTTGTTTAATGTAGACATTATGTCAAATCCGGAGTCGGAGCTGGTAGCAGCAACAGAACCGGATTGGACGGGAACACCATCGATTACGTATAGTGGAGAATTGCTTGCATTGAAAGAACCCATACCACGAATACGGATAGAAGTGGAGGCACCAGGCTGACCTGAACTGGAAGTGACTTGTACTCCGGGAGCATTACCTTCTAGCAAACTGGAGAATGAAACTACGGGTAAATCTTTTAATTCTCCTGTCTTCACAGTAGAAGCAGAACCTGCGTATGCCGATTTCTTGAAAGTACCATAACCGGTAACAACCACTTCTTCCATAACATTATTATCAGGAGCCATGACTACTTTCAGTGTCTTTCCGGCAGTGGCTTTAATTTCCTGCTTGCCATAACCTATATATGAGATAATCAAAGTGGCAGGTATACGGTCTACATCTAATGAGAAGTGCCCGTCCAAATCTGTAGTAGTTCCATTCGTAGTACCTTTGACTAAGATATTCGCTCCAATAATAGGTTCTCCCGTCTCATCCAATACTGTACCGGTTAATGTTGTTTTCTGTTGAGGAACAGCAGACTCTTTTTCTTCAATTTGCTTGATAGCAATAACGCCGTTGTGAACTGAATAGGTCAAACCACTATTCATAAGACATTTATCAAGCACATTGGCTATTTTTTCGTTATTTACATTTAGGTTTTGGACTTTTATTTGTTTTACATCATTGGTGCTGTACACAAAAGTAAAGTCGGTTTGTCTTTGGATTTCCCAAAGAATTTCACTCAACGTGGCATTCTTGAATGAGGCTGTGACAGTGGCTTGTGCAAACACTTTGTTGGCTGCCTGCATAAAACCTGTGGTAATGATACAGAAAAATAGGAACGTAATCCACAAACGTTTACTACTTTTACCGTGATTGGTGTAGTTGTGTTTTTTGTCCATAATACATCATTTTTATTAGTTATAGAATGTGATTGTTTTGTTATTGACTTTTACGTGTACTTTTTGAGTCTCTTCCAACAAACGTACAAATGGAGTGATTTCCGAATACCGATCTACATTGCATCCGAAGCGTAGGTCTTTTATTTTCTCATTGGCAAAAATTACTTCCATATCATACCAGCGTGATAGTATTTTCATGATATCTTCCAATCGCTGGTCTTTGAAATGAATTTTTCCTTTTATCCATGAGGTATAAAATCCGGCATCTACCATGCGTATCTGTATGCTGCTGTTTCCAAGGCTGATGGTAGCTTGCTGGGAGGGCTTTAAAATACAGCTTTCTCCTGTTTCTGTATTTACTTTGACAGAACCGTTTACCAAAGTTGTCTGATACTCTTCCTGTGGATAAGCAGAGATGTTGAATGTGGTTCCCAACACTTCTACTTGCATGCCTTGAGTGCATACTATAAATGGTTGCCCTGTTTTGCAGACTTCAAAATAGGCCTCGCCTTCCAGTTCCACTTTGCGTGGACCGTTATCAAATGTCACAGGAAAGCGGAGACTGGTCATTGCGTTCAGATGCACTTTTGTTCCATCACTTAACAATAGAGCATATTCTCCACCTCGTGGAGTTTCCACTTTATTATATACAGGCTTGTTTTTTTTAGCTGTTTTTGATGTTACTTGGTAATTCAGCATTGTAGAGTCCATGTGGACTCGGGCTCCGTCTATTTTCTCAAGCAGACTCTCTGTTTCTTTATTTATATGGATTGTCTGGCCGTCCTCCAATGTCAGAATAGCTTGGGATTCCCCAGGTAGAATGGATTGTGCGATGAACTGTTTGTCCGAAAGAGAAACGGGCGAGGTGAATTTCATGGAAATACTTACAAAAAGGACAGGTAACAGAATGATTGCGGCATAACTTACTATTTTGATATATCTGCTTCTGTTATTATTTCTTTTGATTCGTTTTTCCACTTCTTTCCATCCGGATGAAGGATTGAATGCCGTTTTTTGCCGGAAATGCTGCTTTTGGTTTTCTTCATCACAAATTTTCTTGAATAAAATCTCGTGCGCTGTAGATTCTTCTCTCCAAGTAGTTAGTTTTATTGTTTCTTCCGGGGTTATTTCTTCCGACAGATACCTTGCTATGAGGTTGGCTATATAGAAATCTTGTTTTATCATATTTTGACCTGTTTTTTATCTCTTTTATAATAAAACAAGTCTGTTTGAAATTTGGGTGAATAATAAAACGACTTTTTTGAAAAAAAACAAATTAATGTCTTTTTATATAAAGAACAAGAGGAAGTAATAGTAGTCTTTCAAGTTCTCTCTGAGTTTCTTGTAGGCTATTTTCTTTAATGTATGGACTGTTTCTGTAGATATGTTTAGTCTGTCTGCTATTTCTGCATTTTTTTTCCCTTCCAGAGCTAGTTGCATAATGGCTTTCATTTGGTCGGGTAATTTATCTATGGCTTCAGAAACGATACGATAAGTTTCCTCTTCAACGATTGCATCGTGAAAAAAGGAATCCTTTTTCTTTTCGATGACATTTTGAGCGTATTCATATACTACTTTTGAATGCTCCAGTTCGTTGAGTGCTTTATTGCGTACAGCTGTATATAAAAATGCTTTTACTTGGTGCAGATAAAAAAAATCTTCTCTTATTTGCCATAGTTTGGCAAATGAATCTTGTACAATATCTGCTGAAGTTTCTTGATTTTCTGTATATTGATTGGCAAATAAGCATAGAGTTACATAATATTTATTGAAAATATCATGAAACCCTTGCTCATTGAGCTTAATACTTATAGTTGTATGAGAAGTTCCAGCTGCCACCTTTGCTTTTAATTTTCTCTAATTTTAGTGCGAATATAGAGAAAATTAATTAAAAACAGCCTCTTATTCTATTAAAATATTATTTTAAGTCTACTACAGTAATACCTGCCCCACCAAATTGTACGTGTTCGTCTTGATAGTGTGCTACTCCTGGAACACTTCCCAAATAGCTGCGAATCAGGGTGCGTAGTATGCCTGTACCTGTTCCGTGAAGGATACGTACACGGTCTATTCCCAATAGTATGGCATCATCGATAAAATAAGTTACTGCCTGTATAGCTTCATCGCCACGCATACCGCGTACATCAATATCTTGTTTGAAATTTAGTTTCTTTTCATATACCCGATCTTGTGTTTCACTGCTGACGAAGGTACTTTTTACCATTGTTTTCTGGGTGGGCTGTATTGGTGTGCTACGTTCCAGCTTATCCAGTTTTACATTGGTTTTTATCATTCCGAACATAACTATTGCATTTTTGCCATTAATTCCTAGTACTTCTCCGACACTGGATTGACCTTTGATCTTTACAGTACTACCTACAGTGATAGGCTGTTCTTTGGGTATTGACAGTTGGGAAGATTCCGCCTTGGCTTTATCCTTTTTGTTTTTTTTCCGCTCTTGTTTTTCACGGAGTTTTTCCATTTTCCGGATGATTTCATCTTCCTTGTTCTTTTTCTCGATATCTTCTATCTGATTTTTAAAATCAGTCAGTTCCTGACGTGCCGATTGTGTACGTTCTTTGTCGGCTTGTGCTTCCTTGATGATACGGATGGTATTTTCAATTCGGGCATTTGATTCCTGTAACAATTTTTCCGCATCTTCTTTGGCCTTTCGCAAAATCTCTTTACGACTTTTCTCCAGTTCCTGTAGTTCTTCTTCGTATTTGGCGATGGTTTCTTCCATCTGTTTTTCTCGTTTGCGGATGTTCTGACGCTTGGTTTCCCAATAACGTTTGTCACGTACGATATCTTGTAGATATTTATCAGCATTGATATATTCACTCCCTACAATTTCGGATGCGTCGGCTATTACTTCTTCCGGTAAACCTATTTTCCTAGCTATTTCTACTGCAAATGAACTTCCCGGATTTCCTATTTGTAATTGGAATAAAGCTTGCATTAAATGCCTGTCATATAACATGGCGCCATTAACCACTCCTTCGTGATCTTCGGCAAAATGTTTCAAATTTTGATAATGAGTAGTGATAACGCCGAATGTGCCCTTTTCATTGAAACGTTTCAACACAGCTTCAGCTATGGCTCCTCCAATTTGTGGTTCTGTACCTCCGCCGAATTCATCAATGAGGATAAGGCTGCGTTCGTTACAGCTTTTCATCATTGTTTTCATGTTGGTAAGGTGTGAGGAGTAGGTACTCAGATCGTCTTCGATACTTTGTTCGTCACCTATGTCTATAAAGATACTGCCGAATAATCCGGCATGGCTACGTTCATGCATCGGAACCGGCATACCACATTGTAACATATATTGTAGTAATCCCACAGTCTTCAGACAAACGGATTTACCTCCGGCATTCGGTCCGGATATAATTAGGATACGTTGATTTTGAGTTAGTTCTATATCTAGAGGAACAACCTTTTTATTATGCTTGGCCAGCGAGAGTTGTAATAGTGGGTGTATGGCCATGGTCCAATCCAAAATCTGTTTGTCTTCCAATGATGGTTTGGTGGCGTTCGTCTGAATTGAAAAATGGGCTTTGGCACGGATAAAATCAATTTCTGCCAAAAACTCGTATGACTGGAGGATGGCGGGGACCTGTGGACGGACTATGATAGAGAAATCTGTCAGGATACGGATGATTTCCCGGCGTTCTTCTCCTTCCAATTCCCGTATTCTATTGTTTGCTTCCACTACTTCGGCCGGTTCTATGAAAACTGTTTTGCCAGTGGATGATTCATCGTGTACAATTCCCTTGATTTTCCGTTTTAATCCCGGTGCGACAGGGATGACGAGTCTTCCGTCACGCATGGTAGGAGTTACATCTTTATCAACATAACCTTCTGCTTGAGCGTTGCGTAGAATTGCATTCAAACTGCGTGATATGCTTCCGGCTGTCGAGGCCAACTCTCTGCGGATGCGTAATAATTCGGAAGAAGCGTTGTCTTTGATTTTTCCGAATTTGTCTAAGATGTTGTTAATACGCGTAATGAGTTGAGGAAACACGATAATATCTCCTGCCAGTTTTTGTAGGGCAGGGTAGGGGGAGTTTTCTTTTTCTTGTTCTTCGTCATTCGGGGTCAGTGTCAGAAAATGGATGATATCACGAATTGTTTCTAAAGAACGGCGTAAATCAAACAGTTCTTGCTCATCCAAATACATACCTTCTACGCGGATACGTTTTAGTGATGGGCGTACATCAAAAAAATATTGGTCGGGAAAACTGTCTTCCTCTTGTATGATGCGTATGAATTCCATCACCTGTTCCAGCCATTCATTAATATCCTTAAAGGATTCTGAGAAGTTCATTTCATCTACTCTTTCTTGACCTAATGTGCTGAGACATTTCTCTTTTAGTAAATGACGGATGGAATCGAAACCTATTTTCTGTTCGAAATTCTGAGGGTATATCATGATTTATTTCTTTCGTTTATTATTCGTATGCAAAAATACGATTTGAAAATTTTATAGCAAAAAAACTGGTAAACTATTTGCTTATTTAAAATAAAGTCGTACCTTTGCAACGCTTTCAACGGAAAGCACTTCTGAAAAGAAGTCTTGGAGAGGTGGCAGAGTGGTCGATTGCGGCGGTCTTGAAAACCGTTGTACTGCGAGGTACCCGGGGTTCGAATCCCTGTCTCTCCGCTGAACTTACTGGACAGAAATGGTCAGTAAACGGACAAAAAGCTACAAATCAATGATTTGTGGCTTTTTTTATTGCCCGAAAGTCCAGCTTCCAAGACTTCAAAAGTACGGTAAAAGACAAAGTTTCGTTACTAAATCGTTACCTATTCCCTGCCGGACAAAAACGGTAACGATTTGTCCTCAAATGACCTGATAATGACTTGATTAGTCCATAGTCTGCATAACTCGAAAACGAGAGGTAAAAATTAATTTTGCAACTAAAAAAGTGAGTTATGAAATCGACATTCAAGGTTCTTTTTTATTTGAAGAAAGGTTCTGAAAAGAAAAACGGCGAGGTTATGATTATGGCACGCATCACCATAGACGGCAAACTTTGCCAGTTCAGTACGAAACAGAGCATCCAGCCCGACAACTGGAACACGGCTGCGGGCAAAGCCAAAGGCAGGGATGCCGGGAGGATAAACGCCCTTTTGGACGACATACGTTCTTCCCTGAACACCATTTACCACGAAATGCAGCGGCGTGACAACTATGTGACCGCCGAGAAAGTGAAGAACGAGTTTTTAGGTCATAGCGAGAGCCACGAAACAATCCTTTCGTTGTTCCAAAAGCATAATGACGATGTGAAGCAGCTTGTGGGCATATCCAAGACGATAGCGACCTACCGTAAGTATGAAGTGACCCGCCGCCACCTTGCCGAGTTCATCCGCAGTAAGTACAACGTATCGGACATATCCATTAAGGAGATAAGCCCGATGTTCATTACCGATTTTGAGTTGTATTTGCGTACCGCCTGCAAGTGCGGCTACAACACCACCGCCAAGTTCATGCAGTTCTTCAAGCGTATCATCATCATTGCCCGCAACAACGGCATACTGGTGAACGACCCGTTCGCCAATTATAAAATCCGGCTGGAAAAAGTGGACAGGGGTTATCTGACAGAGGACGAGATTAAAATTATCCTTAAAAAGAAAATGGTTTCCGAGCGGCTGGAACACGTCAGGGACTTGTTCATCTTTGCCTGCTTCACCGGGCTTGCCTATATAGATGTAGCCGGGCTTACACAAGATAACATTCGCAAATCCTTTGACGGCAACCTTTGGATAATGACAAAGCGGCAAAAGACGAATACGGACGTGAATGTTCCCCTGCTGGATATTCCCAAGATGATTTTGAAGAAGTACAAAGGCAAGTTACCGAATGACAAGATACTTCCCGTAATCAGCAATCAGAAGCTAAACGCCTACTTGAAAGAGATTGCCGATGTATGCGGGATAAAAAAGAACCTGACATTCCACCTCGCGAGGCACACGTTCGCAACGACCACCACGCTGTCAAAGGGCGTACCCATTGAAACGGTGTCCAAGATGTTGGGACACACCAATATCGAAACGACCCAAATTTACGCCCGCATCACCAACAGCAAGATAGGCAGCGATATGCAGGGGCTTGACAAGAAGTTTGTCGGCATCGAGAAGATTTACAAGGAAGCAGCCCTGCAATCTTGATTATTGGGAACAGGTCACAAATTGTGACCTGTCCTTACTATTATTCCAATATTACTTAATACCCTGAAATATACGATTATGGACTTGCAGATTATCCAAAACAAGATTTTTGAGGTCAGAGGTTGCCGGGTGATGCTCGATTATCATTTGGCAGAACTCTACCAAGTGGAAACACGAGCCTTGAAGCAGGCGGTCAAGCGCAATATCGGGCGTTTTCCCAGTGATTTTATGTTTGTTCTCACCCAAGAGGAAGCCAACTTGCTGTTATCCATAGGGGTATCACAAAATGTGATACCCCCTGCTTACAACTTCGGCGTAGCCTTGCCTATGGCTTTCACCGAACAGGGCGTAGCCATGCTTTCTTCGGTTCTCCGTTCCAAAGTAGCCATAGAAGTAAACATTTCAATCATGCGGGCTTTCGTCCTCATGCGCCAAATGGCAATCGGTTACGGGGAACTGTTAAGGCGCATCGAGGAACTGGAGGTAAGCACCGATGCGCAGTTCAACGAGCTATATCAAGCCCTTACCCAGCTTCTAAGCCAGTCGAAGCAACAGAAAGAACGCCGTCCGGTAGGTTTCGTTACCTATAACCGTGACAAAGACGAATAGGTAACGATTTCGGTAACGATTTTCTACCTAACAAACTATATTCCAATAAAATACATTCTTCCACCTTGCGGGCAGTCCACCGACTACCCGCATTTTTATATCCTTTTCCAACTGGCACATTCCCCGAAACGCCAGCCGTGCGTGGCATGGCTGACTGTATTTCGTGAAAAGAGCCGTTGGAAACCCGCACAAGCGTACCGCAAGATGAACTTGCCATACCCTTGCCTTTCCCGCCCGCATGGAGTGTTCCCTAAAGGATGAAAGGGAATAAGCACTTTTCCCCTGTTTCCCTATCTGTAAATCTTCCTCTTACACAGCCCCCCAGCCGGGACAGTCGTTTTAATCATTTCAATAGGCAAAGGTAGTTACGTGTTCTTCACGATTTTGCAAGGTCGAGCCGTTCCGGTTTGGCGAAAAAATCTTCCCTGCCTTGCGAGGTATTTTTTGCCCAAAACCTTGCAAACTCTAAACACTACCCTTTTACGCCTATGTGAAACGAAAACGACCGACCCGACCGGAAGACGCATAAAAAAAAAGTCGGATTTACGGGAAACAGGAAAAAAGTTCAGTGAAACTTCAACTCCCTCACCTCTCGAATCCGCATAAAATTAAAAACTTAAAAATTACAGCAATATGGAAGCAAAGGTATTATCGGAAGCAAAAGTTTATGTAGGCACTTATGCCAAGTACAACAACGGTTCATTGTCCGGCGCATGGCTCGACCTTTCGGACTATTCGGACAAGGAAGAATTTTATGAAGCCTGCCGGGAACTTCACAAGGACGAGGAAGATGCGGAATATATGTTTCAGGACTGGGAGAACGTGCCGGAGGGCTTAATCGGCGAAAGCTGGATTTCTGAAAACTTCTTTTCCCTGCGTGATGCGGTGGAGGATTTGAGCGACACCGAGCAGGAAGCCTTTTTCGTGTGGTGCAACTACAAAAGCCATGATTTGGGCGAGGAAGATGCGGACGATTTGATAAAAGCCTTTCAAGACGAGTATATAGGACAATATGACGATGAAGAAACCTTTGCCACGCAAATAGTCGCCGAGTGCTACGAACTGCCCGACTTCGCCGAAACATACTTTGATTACCAAAGGTTTGCCCGTGACTTGTTTATGTTCGATTACTGGTTCGATGACGGTTTTGTGTTCCGGGCGGCATAACTGAATACCAATTCGGGCGGGGTTCAAAGCCCTGCCCGCTAAAAACAACCAAGCGATGAAACGGAAAAGCATTTATAAAATCCTTTGGCGGGCGTTGCTGTTCTGCCTTGCATGGCGGTTCGCCAGCGTAGCCGGAGCAGGCACGGCGATAACGGCGTATATCGTATTTCGTGCCGCCTGTTTCCTGCTCCGTGTCTGCCTTTCAGCCGTTTATGCGCTGGGCATGGCTCTGCTTTTCCTGTCGTTGCTTTTCTTACTGATATTATAACCATAAAAAATAGAACATCATGCAGTCACTTAACAAAAACGGGGTAAGCATTACCCAAACACCGGGAGAAGAAAAGTTCGTGAAATGCTGTTTAGGGGCTTTCAGGGGACAGATTTATTTTCAATATGACTACCGCCACACCGATATGGAACTTTTCAGTACGGTAGCCAAAACGCTGGACGAGTGCCGCCGCAGGCGTGACGAGTGGATAGCGAAAAAAGAACGGAGTAATAAATAAGTAAAATTTAGGGATATGAAAACGACAGAAGTAAACAAGGAGCTTATCGGCAAGCGTTGCGAGTGTATTTTTACGGGTTTAATGGTAACGGGCGTTATCGAGGACATCCAAGACGACCGGCATTCCACAGCGGTAAAAGTCCGCTTCGACCACCCGCACCAGTGGGGCGATGATTTGTATAATGATGTGTGGGCGTGGGGGCGTAAAATAGACGAGTTCGGCACGTTACACCATTTACAACTGTTAGAGGATAAACCGGACTTTCAGATAATGACGGTAGTTTTCGGCGAGCCAATCAGCCGGATAGACCGCAGTGTTTTTAAAGATGTTGCAACGTGGGGTGTCTGTTCCCTGCAAGGCTGGGTAAACAGCTACGAAAGTGTCCGGTTTGTAGCCATAAACGACCATACGGCAATCATTACGGGCGAATATAACATGGAACAGGTAAAGGTGTGGTTAGAGAAATACACGTCCATAAAGAGCCTTAAAACCAGTTGATAGAGAACGGCGGCTATTTGCCGCCGCCACTTTCTTTCGTGAGTGCCGGGAAATAAAGTGGCAAAGAAACCCGCCCTGTTCCCTAACATGAAAAGTCCACCCGCCGAACTATCAGCGGGTGGACTGCCATAACATACGCATTGCGTATCATTGCGTATAAGGCTGGTATATATCCTAACAAACAGCCGCATGGCTATTCCGGTTCTTCATCCTTGCCGTTGTCATTATTGAACGATAGCGAAAGTTGCTGCACCTGCCCGAAGCTATCAATTACATAAATGTCAATCGTCTGCTGGTCTGTCGATGCCGATGTGTAGTAGAGCCGGAACGTTTCTTTCTCCAGCGGGTACAGGTCATTGGGCAGGAACACCGTGCCGTTATCCATTTCCAGCTTCCCTTTGCCGTCCGGCTGGAAGTACCGTATCTGATAGGTAGTCGGCTGGTAATAGCCGCCACGCATCAGTTGGCAGCGTATTTCGGCGGTTTCCCCGACTTTCAGCCTTTTGGGTACTGGCAGCGTTTCGATGCTGAACGGGTATGCCTGCTGAATATCCAAGTTGTCATTACAGGCGGTGACAAGCACAAGGGCGGCCACGATGTAGCAGCCCATGATGATTTTATACATTACATTCTTCATATACATTGTTATATAGCGGTCAGTTGATAATGAATTTCAGTCCCACAGATACCTGCGTGTGGAACTTGCCTATGTCCGAGCCGAACAACGCCCGTTCCCTTGCGCTGACAAGCAAGGCTATCCGGTCAGTCAGGTAGGCTTCCAGTTCCAGCGTTAAAGCTCCGCCGTAAACGAAGCAGTCCTTATCCTGCAAAGTAGAGCCGTCCGGCAACAGCTTTTCGCTTCGGTTGCTCACTTCATACCCGGCGAGTGCCGACAGTCCCAGCGAGAGGAAAAAGGTCTTACGCCTGTCCGATAGGAATTTCAGGTAATAGCCGCCCTCTGCGGTGAACTGTTCGACTGGTATTCTCATATCCTTGTAGTCATACTTCTTGTGCAGGTATTCGCCGCCAATTACCCAGCGGTTGGCGTTCTTGGTGTAAACGCTGTACGCCGCCCCGATATGGTAGGCAAAATCCGTATTGGCGTTCCAATGCACCCCGTCCGTCATGCCCGCCGTGACCTGCAAGCCTTTCATGCCCGGCAGGTATCTTTGTGCGTGTGCCTGAAACGAGGTCAGGCACAGCACAAAGAGTATTCCGATAAATAGAAACCGTTTCATCCCTATTTGATTTTTAGTTCGTCAATCACTTCTGCGTTCACGATGTCGGAATTTTCCACCCGGATAACCTGATGCCGCCCGCCGTTCTTCTCGTAGAGTTCCACCAGCAGCAGCTTGTCGTCAGGAATGGTGAACTTCGGCAGGGCGTACACCGTGCGCACGGTCGATTTCCCGGCAATCTCTATCACCTCGTTGTAGCTGCGTACCGCATCCAGTACCGTTTCCTGAATAGCCGTGCGCTTCGGCACTTTCTTATCGACTATCTTAAACTTGATGAAGTCTGTATCGAAAGGCACGTTGGAACTGTTCTTCGTCTGCGTGTGTACATAGAGCATCCCGTTATAGGTGTAAATCCCCTTGATTAAGAACTGTATGCCGAAACGCTTGCTACCCAAGTGGCGCACTTTCCGGTCGTTGTTCTTGTAGATGCTCTGCATTATCAGCTTCACCAGCAGCGGGCTTTCATTACCTAATTCCCGGAAATAGATGTTCATGCGGGTATGTGAGAAGTCGGACGTATCTTCATTTTCCAAGAAGTCTTTCATCTCGATGTTGAGCATTTCCGGTTCACGGGCGTACTTGGCATTAAATGAAAAGAAACTCCCGTCCTCACAAATGACGGAGAAGTTCGTTTCTCCCGGAAAGCCCTCTGTCGTGGCTTTCACACGTATTACGTTCTCCGCACCGTCTGCCTTGCCCGCTATGATGTGGTTGCTTCCCAAATCCACATAGCGGACGGCGGCGGGGAAGATGATATGCACCGTCTTGGCAAAGGTCACTTCCACGCCGTAGGGCGTTACCATTTGGTGGTACGGGAGTTTCCGGGTAATCCCCCGGTACAAGTCGTTGCCAACCGCATACTTCACGGTGTCAGTGGTTTGTGCGTTTGCCGCACACACGCCCAGCAAGAGGGCGAACAATCCAAAAATCTGTTTCATTGTTAATTGGAATTTTAGTAGTTAAATAATTATTGTTGTTTGGCGTAAAGCATGACTTTATAGCCTGCTTTCAGCTTCACTTTTACGGTTCGGAACTTCTTGGCGAGGTAGCCGGACGTTCCTTGCAGCAAGCCCCTTGTCACGTCCATAGCCACCTGCTGCCCGGCACTCCGTGCAAAGGAAATGCTTGTTCCCAGCCCGCTTCCGATATTCGCCATAGCTTCGTTGAACGCTTCCTGCTCCATAGAGGACGGTACGGAAAGCCCCTTTTGCCCGTCCGTGTCGAATACGGCGAGTTCCACCGGGATGATGTTGCCCGCATATTCAATCGAGGACACCAGTATGTCGAGCCGTTCGCCCTGCACCTTTGCCGTCCCCGCCACAAGGGTATTCTTCGGCACGACTATGTTTCCCGCCTGCATGGGTTCGAGCAGCCGTAGTTTCACCGCCTGCCCGTCCGTCAGGGTTTGGTCTTGGTGGATGCAGGCGGCTATCGTGTTCCTGCCCATAGCGTAGCCCGTGCCTACCGCCGTGTTGAAGCCGTAGTTTCGTGGCTGGCTGTAAGCCCGGATGAAGTCGGCATCGCTCATGGGCTGCTGCAATCCCGATACGGTCGTTTCCCGGATAGCCTGCACGGGCTGGGCTTGCGGCTTTTGGGTGACAGTCCCGGCAACAGGCACTTGTGCCGTTTGCCCGTTCTGCCCGCCCTCATTCATGTACTTTGCCGCCAGTTCGTAGGATTTTTCCAAGAGTGCCATTTGGTCGTCAGCCGTAGGTGTGGCGTTCTGCTGCTGTTGCAGTCGGTCGGTCAGTTCCGCCACCTGCCGCTTCAAGTCCTCTTTTTCCTCGTCCACAGGGGGCGTTTCGTAGAACGTGCTTAACTGGCGGTTGATGTCCCGGTAAGCGTATGCCGAAGAAGCACCGCCGCCCCTTTGTGGCTGCGCATCTTCTTCCGGCATCAGGTCGATTTCCGCTTGCGGTTCTTCCGTTTCATCGTCCCCCATGAAACCGAAGTCCTGCAAGGATTGTATCTTGTCCTGCTGTTTGCGGTTCAGCATCGCCTGTTCGTAAGCCTTTTGCTTGTCGGCTATAATCCCGTCCTCTGCGGGCAGAGGTATGTCGGCATTGAAGCCGCCCACGCTCTCCACATTCACGTCCTCTTTGCCGGAGGGGGCAAATATCAGGTACATACACCCGGCAAAGGCAAGGAACATCAGCGGGAAGACTATCATTTTCCTGCGCTGCTGTACCTGCCGGGGTGTCAGTTCCCGTTTGGGTTTATCTCTCTTTTTCGGCTTCCCGTCCGCCTGCGGTACGGTCGTTCCGTTCTCATTCTTCTGTACTTCTTCCATATTCCGGTCTGTTTAAGGGGTTGATACTGTTGATTGTGTCATTGCCTTGCAATGGCAGTTGTTTGATATGTTCTATTTGCAGCCGCCTGCCGTCCCGTTTCCCGATATTGTAGATTGATGAAACGGTGATGTAGGTAGACAAGCCGCCGAAAAATAGGAACATCACGAGGATAACCGCCAGCCTTTTGCCCGGCGTAATCCGTCCGCACATTCGGCGCAGTCGGTCGTCCGCCCAGTCCTGCACCTTTTCGATGTAATTTCGTTTTCTCTCCATAAGGTTACCTCTTAACGGTTTGCAAATCCTTGTTTTCGGTAATGGTGAACGCTTCGATGATGAAGCCGTGCGGGTTGTTGTCGCTCCGTGTGGCGTTGAGCAGGCGGCACGAGGTCACAAGGCTTCGCACCGTCAGGCTGCTTTCCCGGACAATCAACTGGCGGGCATACGTGTTCACCTTGTAGGGGTACTGGTCGAAGTCGCACTTCACGCTGTCAATCTCCACCGTCTGCGTGACGTTTCCGGAAATCACCCGGTTGTAGTAGCCCTTTTCCGCCAAGTCCTTGTAATAGTTGAAAGCGGTCTTGTCGGCGAGGAACAGCGAGCGTTTGATGTTGCTTTCGATAGCCCCCTTGTCGGGCGAGAGCGTGAAGAAAAGCTCGTGGAAACGCCGCACGTGCGATTTGGCTTCCACGGGTCTGTTCTGTGCCATGTCCTGCGAGAGTGCAAGCATCAGGCTTTTGCCGTTGTCGAGGACGTATATCTTCTGCCGCTGCTTTTCGGCGAAGCTGTACGAGTTCCACACGGCAAAGCCTGTCACCAGTGCGCATAAGCAGATGAATACCAGCGCAAAGAGCCGGATTTGCCGGAAACTCGTTTCGATGTTCGTTAATGATTTAAATTCCATATACTAAATTTTGATGTTGGTTATTTGAGTAGTTTCCCGGTTACTTTCCCGCTTGCCGCACCGACCGCAGCCCCGGCGATTGACCCAGCCCGTGCCACGTTGCGGTTATAGGCAGACGTGCCGCCAGCCGACACAATCCAGCTTGCCACCGTAGGAATGGTAAAGTAGCCCACGATACCGATTATCATAAAGATTACATACACGGTGCTGCTCCCGTCAGGAATGAAATTCGGGTCTGAAAGTTCTTGAATGTCCTTTTGGAGCATCAGCGTTTGTATGCGTGCCAGCACGCTGCTGAACAAGTCCGATACGGGCAACCACAGGTAAATGGAGATATAGCGTGAAATCCACTGGGTCAGCGTGCTTTGGAAACCGTCATAGACGGAAATCGCAAACGCCAGCGGACCCAGTATCGAAAGCACAATCAGGAAGAACGTGCGCAGCGTGTCTATAATCAGCCCCGCCGCCTGAAAGAGCATTTCCAATAGTTCCCTGAACCAGTCCCGGACGGACTTCTTTATATTGTAAGCCGCCCTGTCCATGTACATCCCCGTCATAGTCACCATGTCGGAGGGCGACCAGCCCAGTTCTTCCAGTTGTCTGTCAAATTCCTCGTCCGATGCGAGGTAAGCCGTTTCGGGGCTTCGCATCAGGGCTTCATATTCCAGTCGGTCTTTCTGCGCCCGGTACTCGTTCATGTCGAAAGTCTGCGTTTCCATAAGCTGGTTGCATCCTTTTACCACTGGCGACAATACCGTGTTGATAGTGCCCAGCACGAACGTGGGAAAGAACATGATGCACAGCCCCAGCGCAAAGGGGCGCAGGAGCGGGTACACGTCTATGGCTTCCGCCCTTGCGAGCGACTGCCACACTTTGGCGGCTACATAGAACAGCGCACCCAACCCGGCAATACCTTTCGCTACCCCTGTCATGTTGCTGCATAAGGGCATCATTTCATCGTACAGCACCCGCAACACTTGGTGCAGGTTGTCAAAATCCACTGCTGCTAATAACATAGGCATACCGATTTATATGTTACCAGTAGCGTTCATCCGCCGAGCCGTAGAGAGCCAGCACCCGGTCGGTGTCGTTCTTCTTCTTTGCCCGCAGGTAGGACACGGATATGTTCTTGCGGGTGTAGTAGTTCACAAGGTTGCGGTAGTTGAGCAGGCTTCGATAAGCGTTGTCGATGATTGTCAGCCGTTCGGCATCCGTCAGCGACATACCCGTGATGTTCACTACATTTTTCAAGTCCTGCAACACGTCCGAGCTTTCCGACATCAGTTTGGCATAGCCGAACGATATTGCCGATAGTTCGTCAGGCGTGAAATTCGGGTCTGCAAGCATACTTTGGAAATTGCGCACGTAGATTTCGGATATTTCCGCCACCAGTTCAATGGACTTCTTCACCTTGACACCGCCCTTAACCACGTCATGCACCGCTTTGAGCGCATCGTAATATTTTTTACCCTGCTGGAAAATCTTCTGCGCTTCCATGAAGCCGTCCAGCGTGTTCTTGGCTGTGGTGGAAGTCTGCACTATCTGCTTGGTGGTGTTGATGATACCCTGTGCCAAGTTGCCGGGGTCTGATACCACCCACTGGGCGGATGCCTTGCCGATGAAACAGCAGCATACCACCATAAGGAGAATTGTTTTCTTCATCTTTTTCTGTTTTTAGGGTTTGTAACTCGCTTGTATTCGCCGCCGGGTGAAAGGGTTATCCGGTCACGTTCCTTGTCATACGTCAGCAGTATGGCAAAGCCAGTTTCGATAAACAGTTTCCCGTCCTGTTCCGACACTTGATAGGCGGTTTCCAGTATCTTGCCCCTGATATTCGCTTTCCGGGTGACGGTGTATTTGCCGCCCGTTTCCGAGAGCGTGAAAGCCGGGTGTCCCTTGACGTGTACCCATTCACCACGCATCTTTTCCAGTTTTTTTTCCTCACTGCCAGTGCAGCCAGCCAATGACAGGCAGACGCATAGCAGCATGGGAAACAGTCTATTTGTCCGTTTCATGTTTTTTTATTTTAAGTTGTTGATAATTGGGGATTACGTTTGCTTTCCGCAAGCCGCTTGATAGCCAATTCAAGGTTGCCGCCCAGCTTCTCGGCGAGGGCGAACAGTTCCATTTTTTCGCTTTCCTCTGTCGTGAACGTGAAATATTCTTCCAGCGAAACTTCTGTGGCATATACCGCCGACTGCGTGCCGCCCAGCGAGAAGAAGACTTCCTTGTACTTCCGTCCGGGGTGGTTCGCCATGTTGATAGACAATATCTGCGAACGCTCCTTGTCGGTCAGTCCGAGCAGGTTTTGTATGCTGTCGAACTTGTTCAGGTATTTTCGCTGGTCTAACAGGATTTTGCAGTCCGAGTTATTGATGATACTCTCTTTCACTATGGGCGAAGAAATAATATCTTCCACTTCCTGCGTTACCACAATCGCTTCCCCGAAATACTTCCTGACGGTTTTGTACAAATATTTTATGTAATCTGCCATGTTCGCCGATGCAATCGCTTTCCACGCTTCCTCGATTAGTATTAACTTCCTTATCCCCTTTAACTTGCGCATTTTGTTTATAAAGGCTTCCATAATAATGATAGTCGTTATCGGGAATAAAATCTTGTGGTCTTTGATGTTGTCCAATTCAAAGACTATGAAGCGTTTATGCAGCAAATCCAGCTCCTTGTCGGAGTTCAGCAGGTAGTCGTACTCACCACCACGATAGTACGGTTCAAGCACGTTCAGGAAATTGTCTATGTCAAAATCCTTTTCCCTGACGTTCTTCTGTTCAAGCTGTCGGCGGTAATCATCCCGGACAAACTCGTAGAACGTGTTGAAGCAGGGCGTTACCGACCTGTCGCCCGTGATACGTTCGATATAGGCACTCACGGCATTAGACAACGCCACTTCTTCCGACCGCTTGGGGGCTTCATCGTCCCGCTTCCACAGGGTGAGTATAAGGGTCTTGATACTCTCTTTCTTTTCGATGTCAAATACCCCGTCCTCGACATAGAACGGGTTGAACGCTATCGGGTTCTCGTTGGTGTAGGTGAAATAAATCCCGTCCTCGCCGTGCGTGCGGTTGTGGATAAGCTGGGACAGCCCCAAGTAGCTGTTACCCGTATCGACCAGCAGCACGTGCGCACCCTGCTCGTAATACTGGCGCACCATGTGGTTGGTGAAGAAAGACTTCCCGCTACCGCTCGGCCCAAGTATGAACTTGTTGCGGTTCGCTATAATTAATGTGTATAATTTTCTATCTATTTAATACTGAATATCAT
>OGET01000189.1_pt1 | contig 38414 bp, 35 predicted proteins | sample 1570771 | NCBI WGS metagenome assembly OGET01 (sample SAMEA2582032, study PRJEB24529) | metagenome | biome: Human gut stool | place: China | collected 2011 | reverse complement strand
ATTACCGGAATGCCCAGTTGCAACAGCAGTATCTCTCATCGGAGGAAAATGGAAACTGCTGATTTTGCGTAACTTGAAAGAGCGTCCATGGAGATTCAATGAGCTACAACGAAGTATAGATGGTATTTCACAAAAGGTTTTGACGGATAGTTTAAGGCAAATGATGAGTGATGGACTGGCATATCGCCACGATTACCATGAACAGCCACCGAGAGTTGAATACGGATTAACGGAACTCGGAACAAAAATGCTTCCAATTGTTAATTCACTTGCTGACTTTGGTAACTACTATAAATCACTTATTGAACAGAAATAAGTACGTTAGTATTTGAAAAGCTCGAACAATTGGGATTTGAAAGTGAGATGTATTTTATGAAAAAGAAGATTATATTAACAATAGCATTTGTTATTAGTTTATTACCAATGTTATTAAACCAATATGGTGGAATGAAAGGTGTACAAGAGATTAGTGCTTAAGTTAAAAGACGGATTTGTTCTCTATCATGGAAGTTATTGTGAAGTAAAAGAGCCAGATCTTGCCAAATGTGCAAAGAGAAAAGATTTTGGGCAGGGATTTTATTTAACTACATCCAAGGATCAGGCGATAAGGAAGCAGACGATTTCTGCATCAGACAGTTGCTGCCCAATAAACTAAAAGATCAATATTGCTTCAAAACAGAAGCCGCTATTAAGTGTCTGAAATTTGTGAAAGGACGGAACAGAGAATTATCGCCGCACTCCTAAAACGGTCACAATGGAAATTCATTTCAATTTAAAACCAATACCGGAGCTTGGAACCATCGAAAGAGGTTCCGGCTCCCATAAATTAGAAAATCTATCAAAATTTAATCTATTTTAACCTTTTCAAGGCTCATTTCGAGCCAATATTTTACCATATATGCATTACATGCTGCATTGCAAGGCTGACTACTGTAATTCCAACCCAGCAGGAAGCACCGAGAAGGATTGGCTTTCCACCAGATTTGATTAGTTTCACAACATTGCTGTTCAGACCGATCGCAGCCATAGCCATGATAATGAAGAATTTAGACAGTTCTTTCAGCGGAGCAAATACATCCGCACTTACCCCAAGACTCATGCATACAGTTGTAATGACAGCCGCAATGATAAAGTACAGGATGAACATTGGAAATGCTCTTTTTAAGCTGAACTTACCGGATGCTTTGCCGTCTTTTGCGGCTGATTTTGCACGAACCAGTGAGAGCACAAGTGTGATCGGAATGATGGCAAGCGTACGTGTCAGTTTAACTGTGACAGCAGTATTAAGTGTCTCACTTCCAAGACTCCACATGCTGTCCCAGGTAGAGGCGGCAGCAGTTACGGATGAAGTATCATTGATCGCAGTTCCGGCAAAGACACCGAAAGCATTTCCGCTAGTTGTGTCGAAGCCGAGTGCATTTCCAAGCACCGGGAAAAGTACAGCAGCGATAACATTGAAGAAAAAGATAACAGAAATCGCCTGTGCGACTTCTGTGTCATCGGCGTCAATGACAGGCGCTGTAGCAGCAATCGCAGAACCACCGCAGATGGAAGAACCGACACCAACAAGGATAGATGTGTTGGAAGGAACGTTCAGTACCTTGCGGAGCAGCCATGCAATGATCAAAGAGGTAGAAATTGTACTGATGATAATAGGAAGAGACTGCTTTCCTGTCTGTAAGATAACTCCGAGATTCATGCCAAATCCAAGCAGAACAACAGCAGTCTGTAAAATAATTTTAGATGTCCATTTAATTCCTGATTCGGCTGTTCCTTTTTCAGTCCAAAAGCAGGTGATCACCATTCCGGCGAGAATCGCAATGACAGGTCCGCCGATTACCGGGAATGCTTTTCCAATCAGCCAGGATGGAATCGCAATCAGAAAGCAGACCAGAATTCCTTTGAAATTTTTTTGAATAAAATTCATGATAGTTTCCTCTCTTAAGTTTTTTGTTACTGTCGGCACTATGGGCGTCAGCAACTGTATTTTTATGAAACAATTATAGATTATAACACTGATAAACAATAAAAAAAAGTATATAAATTCTACTATCTATAGGATGAAGGTGTCTGTCCGGTTTTCTTTTTAAAACAAGAACTGAAGTAGTATTGATTTGAATATCCTACTTTCGCACTTATTTCTTTTAGTGAGAGGTTCGTATTTTTCAATAGATTACAGGCCGTTTCAATCCGAATATCTGTGATTACATCCGAAATATTTTGCTGGCGTTGTTTTTTAAACAGAGCACTAAGATGAGCCGGACTAATATGAACATTGTTAGCAATTTCATTTAGACATAAGGTGTTGTCTTGATAATGTTGGTGTATATAATTGATAGTAGCAGTACAAACATGTTCTTGACGACTCTGTGCTGAAAGATTAATTTTATCAGATATTGTCTGGCATAAACTAGAAAGCCATTGGAAGATCTCAGTACTTGTTGAAAAAGAGTCAAGGTGTTGATAGGTTTTAATAATGTCTTTTTCCATGTCATTGCTTCTAATGCCCATATCGCAGAGAAATTTTAGTAAATGCCCCAAAAGCTGATAGATACGTATAAATATAAACTGTTTGTTTTTGTAGTTTTGTGTTAATTCTTCTGAAAATGAAAGAATCCACTTTTCTATTCCGTCCAGGTCATTTTCGCATAAAAGCTGTATTAACTTTTCGTGACCGGAAACTTCATATAATTCAGCAGAGTAATCGTTGTCTATAGTATCACCAAGTGTAAATATGTTTTTCTGTGGAAAGAAAAAACGGTATTCCAGTGATTTTAATGCATTGGAATACGAAACAGATAAAGTCCACAAGTATTTGACGATGTTTCCTATTCCGATATTTAATTCGAAAAAGCTGTTTTTATAAAGTTGCAATAATTCTGTTAACAGATCATAAGACGTATTATAGAAGTATTTCTGATTAGAATAATTGTGAGCGATTACCAATACGATTTCGTCAAAACTTGTTAAAGTATGAATCAGTGAAAAGTGCTCATTGAAAAGTTCTTTTATGGTATCAGACATACTCATTAGTTTTATGTGATACTCTTCAATGCCTTTTTTTTCTTTGATGTCTGTTGCATTTTGTATTTGAATTACAATGGCCTGATAATAATGATAGTCAAAATTCAACTGAAGATAATCGGCATAATTTGAAAGTGTATATCGAGCTTCATCACTTGAAGATTGTATTAATTTATGAAAGAAATTATCGATCATTATAGGGCGGCTTTGTTTTAATATTTCAAGATTCCTCTGTTCTTTATTAAGCATACTAAGAGCATTGCGAATGATTTTCTTTAGATAAGAATAATCAAGCGGTTTTTCTATATAGTCAAATGCACCGAGTCGTATAGCTTGTTTGGCATATTCAAATTTATCAAATGCACTGATAAGTATTATTTTTATAGATGAATTAAACTTTAGTGCATTTTGTGCAAGAGATAAACCGTCTAATTGTGGCATTTCTATATCGGAAATAATTAAATCAACCATATTATTTTGCAGATAATCAAGAGCCTGCTGTCCATCATAGGCTTTGCAAGCGACTTCTGCATTTAAATCAGACCAGTCAATGTTGTGGCAAATACCATCAACAGATATATGGTTGTCATCTATAATCATAATTTTGTACATTAGTAGTCCTCCAGTAATTGCGGAATTCTTATATAAATTGTGGTTCCAGTATCTTTGTTGCTTTCAACTCTGAGTGTACCATGTCCCTGTAAAGAGGAACATATACGTGAATTAATGTTACTTATACCGAAATGTTTTTCGTAGTGAATTTGTTTGGAAACAATACCTTCACGGAGTTCATTTAGTTTCTCAGGAGACATACCAATTCCATTATCAGAAATCATGATTTCTATCATATCATCATCATATCTAATAGAAATATCGATATGCATATGGATTCCATTTCCTTTAAAACCATGTTGAATCGAATTTTCCAATATAGGCTGTAGTGTGAACTTACAAATAAGAAAGTTTTCTATTCCTTCTTCCATATCTATATTCCAATCAAATAAATTATCTTTACATAATGCTTCCATTTCCATATATAATTGTGCAATTTCTAATTCTTTTTTAATAGGAATCAGATCATTGGAGGTGCGTAACAATCCTTTATAAAAAAGCGATAAATCAGCAAGCATTTTATTCGCTTTCGTGATTTCACCAAATGACAACAAATTTTGAACAGATGCTAAAATATTATATAGGAAATGAGGATTAATTTGTGATTGCAGCAACTGATAATTTAGTTTTTCCTCTTGTATTTTTAATTGAAGGTTATTCTCAAAGCTTGAATTCAATTCTGAAATCATGTTAGCACAGGTGACGGTTAGTGAATCTATTTCATCCAAGTGAGTTGAAGAAGATAGAACTAACTTGTCGATCTGCGTCGAATCTATGACATCGTCCATTTTGATTTCCGACATAGAATGAGACAAATGATTGATTTTATTTGTCATTTGATCAGCCACCCAGATAATTGAGAGCATAGTTAGAGGAACAATAATCATGAAACAAATGAAAATCATTTTTACGAGAAAGGATGAACTTTGGCGTATATAATAATCAGGAGTTTCAGTAACAAGAAATAGCTGGTTATGTACCGGTGTGGAAATTATCTCACATTTATCATATGAGAAATGTGATAGTCTCAAGTTTTGTGTGATTGCATGAAGTTTTTCATTGGATAAAGAACCCCCAATTTGTTTCTTATCTGTGCTTGATAATACAACACCCTCGGAATTTATTATATAAGAAAGAGAAGGATTGCCTTCAGAAAATGTGTTTAAGTAGTTGCTTAATTCTTCACTTGTTATGTGAACAGCCAAACAAGTTTTTTGTGAATTGATTTTTGCATACCTATAGCAGGAGAGTACTCCGGAAGGTTCTTCACCTTTGCTGACCATATAAGGGAAGTTAATGTCTTTGCGAAAAATCCAATTAGGAGTAAGCCCATGTTTTGAAAAATCGCTCAACTGTACCTTATATTTTTTAAGATCTGATAAAGAACAGAAAGTAAGCCCTTCTTTTGAAGCAAAAGTATCATCAGGTAAAAAGATATTTACATGATAAATATTAAAAGAATCAGCTATTGAAGCAATATTATTCCGAACCGCAGAAAGTTTGTCGAGATAATTTGACATAGGTTGTTCTGCTGTTGTACATAACATACATAAATTAAAATGAATAGAATCTTCTAAATTTTCTATTTGAGTCATTCGATTTTCAAGCAGGTGCTGATTTTTTTCACAAGAAATTGCTGTTTCTTTCAGAATCTTGTCTTTAGCTATATTATAAGATATTTTATAAGATATTGTTCCCAATATAAGAAGGGGAAGTATGGCGCAAAGAATAAAGCAAATGATTAGTTTTAAGCGAAAGTGTTCTTTTATAGTATTGATTAGTGACGTAAATAGCTTCATATTATGGAACCGCTCCTTTCAGCTTCATTCTAATAAAAGAAATAATAAAACGCAATAATTTGATTTGAAAAATAAAAAAATTATAAAGTATGCGCAAAATAATATATTTATTTTTAAAGCATTATTTTCTATGATGATATTAACAAATAGTTGTAGATATTAGGTTGCATATTAAAACGCAGGAGGGAAAGAAATGAAAAAAAGAATAGTCAGTGTATTACTTATAGCAACAATGTCTGTTGGACTTTTTAGTGGATGCGGGAAGTCTGGAGGAAACACAGAGGTTAAGCAGAACGAGAATTCAAACAAAATTACCTTGATGACACAGGATACAACTTATGGAAAAGCTTTTGATGAATATATCCATAAAGCGGAGGAAGCAACGGGACTGGAAATTGAAACAATCGCATGCCCGACAAATACGGATGATCGTCAGGCAAAAATAACAACTATATTATCTTCAGGTGATGATAGTATTGATGTCGTTACAATTAATGATGAGATGATGAGCGGATTTAAAAATACAGGTTATCTAGAACCGCTTCAAGACACCGTTATGACACCGGAGATTATGGAAAATTTTCCACAGAAATATATGCAGGAAATGACAATGGTAGGAGACAATGTTTATTCAGTTCCTTGTTTTATGGATGTTCTTGCTTTTTGGGTTGATGAGGAAAAGATGGCAAATGCAGGTCTTACCGAGATTAAGACAAAAGAGGATTTTGAAAAATATGTAGAAGCTAATTCATCGGACGGTAAATACGGATATGGAGATGCGTGGGAAAAAACATATGTATTTAACTCTATCGGAACATTTGTGAATTTGTTTGGTGGAGACTACTACGATTGGACAAATCCTAAAACTCAGGAAGCTGTAAAATTCATGTATGATATGATGAAGAAAAAAGAGACACCTATTTCTCAGCTGGCAGATCAGTACGATCCAATGATGCAGAAATTTTTTGATGGAGAATATGCTTCTATCTTTATGTATGTAGGAGCAATACAGTCTTTTGTTAATTCAGGAAAGTATGGTCCGGATAAACAGCATATTGCCCCTATGCCGACATTTGAAAATAAGGCAGCTTATATTTCTACATGGGGATATGTTTTGAATAGTGCTTCAAAAAATAAAGCAGCGGCGCAGAAATTCCTCAAGTATGCTGCAAGTGAGCAGGGAGAACTTGATTATACAGAAATGACATCCAGACTTCCGGCAAGAACAGACGTGTTGGAAAGTGATGAATTAGCAGCGATGGATTTGCCTGGTTTAGATGAAGTAAAAGAGTACGTGGACAATACAGAACTTCTTGCACGTCCTATGGCACCGCAGGCGATGGAGTTTATTAGTGAGATGGGATCTTTATTCCAGCAGTATGTATCTGACGAGTTAACATTAGACTCATTTTGTGAAAAAGCACAGAAGGCAGTTGATACATATGTAGTCAAATAATTAATATATTGTTTTACGTGTTTTACGGGAGGTAAGGACAATGAAAAAGAAGACAAAAGGATTGTGGATTGCATGGCTTCTGGTACTTCCGGTAGTGATTGTAAGAGCATTTACTACGCTCTATCCAATTATCATGACCTTTATAAACAGTACTTATGATATGAGTTTATTAAAAGGCAATAACTTTCAATTTATAGGATTAGGAAATTATCTTAGAATATTTGAAGATCAAAAATTATTATCTTCTATCGGATTTACTGTGAAATTTACGGTTGTATCAATGTTTTTCCATCTAGTATTAGGTGTGATTCTTGCATTAATGTTAAATATGAAGATCAAAGGTAAAAAATTCCTGCGTACAATAGTACTTATACCATGGGCAATGCCCATGGTAGTAGCGGGACTTGCTGCAAGATGGGCGTTTAATGATCAATATGGATTAATCAATGATTTGATCAGAAGATTTGTACCGAATTTTCATTATGATTGGCTTGTGCATGCAAATTCAGCTCAAGGAGCAGTTATTGCAGTTGATTTATGGAAGGACTTACCTTTCTTTGCAATTTTGGTGCTTGCCGCATTACAGTTTTTATCAGCAGATATTTATGAGGCAGCAAAAATCGATGGAGCAGGACCGGTACGAGCTTTTTTCTCAATTACACTGCCAAATATAATGAAGACAATACTGAGCCTTTCTATTTTCTTTACAATGTGGCGATTGACAAGTTTTGACTTAGTATATGCTATGACATCAGGAGGTCCAGGGGATTCAACATCTTTGTTAGCATATCGAATTATGCAGGAGGCTTTTACTAATTTGAATCTCGGATATGCGTCTGCAATAGCTGTCTGCCTGTTTATTGTTATGACAATTTTAAGTTTTATACAGCTTAGAGCAATCAAAAAGTTTGATTAAAATATAGAAGGGAGAGGTTGACAATGAAACCAAAAACAAAAAAAGTTTTGGCACCGATATTCAAATGGGGCTTGATTTTAATAGTTGCTTTTATTATTTTACTTCCATTACTTTGGATTTTTACATCATCTATTTCACCTGCTTCTGAGCTGTTTAGTTCACCGATTCACTATCTGCCAAAACATCCTACACTGGATAATTATATTAGAATTTTCACGCAGATGAATTTGGGTGAGAAGATTTTAAATACAGCAATTATTACTGTATGTTCGTTGATCTTATCAACAGTTATCTGCTTAATGGCAGCTTATGCATTTACTCGTTATTCAGGAAAAGGACTTACACTTGTATATGCAGCGATAGTGGCATCTGCTTTAATTCCGGGAATTGTAACAGCAAGACCGTTATATGATCTGATGAAAAGATTTGGATTAGTTGATACATTTCCTGGCTTGATCATCATGTATACAAGTGCATTGATTCCATTTACTATGTTGATTTTAGGTAATTTCTTAAGTGAAATTCCTATTTCATTAGATGAAGCAGCAGAAATAGATGGAGCGAATATGTTTCAGAAACTGTTTTATATCACGTTGCCTTTAATGAAACCGGCTATTGCAACAATATTAATCATTAATTTTATAAATTGCCTTAATGATTTATTCACTCCATTGTTTTTTGCACAAAAAATAGAAGTATTAAGTGTTGCTATTACAACTATTCCAAGGGAGACATCATATAGTATGCCATGGGATTTAATAAGTACAGTTGGATGTATTATCCTGCTGCCAATAGTTATTTTCGTACTTATTTTTGAGAAGCAGATCATGGAAGGTGTTATGGCTGGCGGCGTTAAGCAATAAGTGGAGGTGTGAATAATGTCAGATATTTTCAGATTAAGAAATGGAAGATCGAGAGCTATAAATGCTGAAAATCCAACTGGAGAAAAAGGAAAGGGTGGAATTGCAGCAAGTCATCTTGGCCCTTCAAGAAAAGGTAGTCCGTGCTTGAAAAATATTATGCCGAATGAAACGGTAGTATTAGCTGAAATGGATGGACCGGGTATTATTCAGCATATATGGATTACGGTTAATAATAAAACATCAGATGCGGATTGTTATGTACTCCGTGATTTAGTACTCCGCATGTACTGGGATGATGAGGAAGTTCCATCGGTTGAAAGTCCTTTAGGTGATTTCTTCTGCTGTGGTTTTGCAAGAGAATGTCTTGTTACATCTATGCCAATATCCGTAATTCCAAACAGAGGTTTTAATAGCTATTTTCAAATGCCATTTCGTAAAAAAGCAAGAATTACTTTAGAAAATCAACATGATAATCCAATTCCTGATTTCTTTTATCAGGTAGACTATTGTTTGTATGATGAGTTACCAGAAGATACAGCTTATTTTCATGCACAGTGGAGACGTCAAAGAATAACAGAACTGGCAAAGGATTATGTTATTTTGGATAATGTGAAAGGAAAAGGCCATTATATTGGTACATATCTTGCTCTGACAACACTTGAAAGATACTGGTGGGGAGAAGGCGAAGTTAAATTTTATATTGACGGAGATGAAGAATATCCTACAATATGTGGCACGGGAACAGAGGACTATTTTGGCGGGTCATGGAGTTTTGCTCACCAGGTAAACGGAAAGACGGTAGAACAGACTTATAATTCTCCATTTTTAGGATATCCGTATTATTCAGCACACGATGAACTGGTGCATAATCCATATCATAATGATGATTGTCCGCCAATGAGAGGATTTTATAGATGGCATCTGATGGATCCGATTTGCTTTGAAGAAAATTTAAAAGTTACTATCCAGCAGATCGGTGTATGTTATAAAGGACTATTTGAAAGACAGGATGATGTTGCCAGTGTAGCATATTGGTATCAGAGTGAACCGCATCAGGCTTTTAAACCGTTAATGAATAAAAAAGAGAGATGGCCAAGATAGAATGGTCTAAATCATTACAAATTGAGTGTAATTGTAAATTTAAAAATTTTGTGAAGCCCATGAAATAAGGACTTCACAAAATTTTTAGAAAAGAATTAGCACTCAACTCTTTACAGTGCTAACAATACGTGCTATATTCCTAATAGAACACAGGGAAAACAAATTTGTGGTTCAAAGGAGGGAAAGACCATGAATATCAATAAATTTACACAGAATTCATTACAGGCAGTTCAGAACTGTGAGAAGATTGCTGCGGATAACGGGAATCAGGAACTGGCACAGGAGCATTTGCTGTATGCGCTGCTGACACAGGATGACAGTCTGATTTTAAAATTATTTGAGAAGATGAACATTCAGGGCCAGCTCTTTATTAACAGTATCGAGCAGGCAATCGGCAAGAGACCGAAGGTACAGGGAGGTCAGGCTTATGTCGGTCAGGACTTGAATAATGTGCTGATCCATGCAGAAGATGAAGCAAAGCAGATGGGAGATGAGTATGTCTCTGTTGAGCATCTGTTTCTTGCAATGCTGAAGTATGCAAGCCGTGAGTTGAAGCAGATTTTCCGTGAATATGGCATCAGCAGAGAGGGATTCCTCCATGCGCTGTCAACAGTAAGAGGAAATCAGAGAGTTACTTCTGACAATCCGGAAGCAACTTATGATACATTGAATAAATACGGTCAGGATCTTGTTGAAAAAGCACGAGACCAGAAACTGGATCCGGTCATCGGACGTGATGAAGAGATCCGTAATGTGATCCGTATCCTGTCCCGTAAGACAAAGAATAACCCGGTGCTGATCGGTGAACCTGGTGTAGGTAAGACTGCAGTTGTAGAAGGACTTGCCCAGAGAATCGTCAGCGGAGATGTGCCGGAAGGCCTGAAAGATAAGACCATCTTTTCACTGGATATGGGAGCGCTGGTAGCCGGAGCGAAGTATCGTGGTGAATTCGAGGAACGTCTGAAAGCAGTTCTTGAAGAAGTGAAAAACAGTGACGGAAAGATCATTCTTTTCATCGATGAGCTTCATACAATCGTAGGAGCAGGTAAAACAGACGGTGCGATGGATGCAGGAAATATGTTAAAGCCTATGCTTGCAAGAGGTGAACTGCACTGTATCGGTGCAACAACACTGGATGAGTATCGTCAGTATATTGAGAAGGATGCTGCATTGGAGCGTCGTTTCCAGCCAGTTCTGGTAGATGAGCCAACCGTTGAGGATGCAATCTCTATCCTGAGAGGACTGAAAGAGAGATACGAAGTCTTCCATGGTGTTAAGATTACTGACAGCGCACTTGTTGCAGCAGTTACGCTTTCAAACAGATATATTTCTGACCGTTTCCTGCCGGATAAAGCAATCGACCTTGTGGATGAGGCGTGTGCACTGATCAAGACAGAACTTGATTCTATGCCGACAGAACTTGATGAGCTTCGTCGTCGTGTGATGCAGATGGAGATCGAAGAGTCTGCACTTAAGAAAGAGGAAGACCGCTTAAGTAAAGAGCGTCTGGAACATTTGCAGGAAGAACTGGCAGAACTGAAAGCGCAGTATGCAAGTAAGAAAGTACAGTGGGAGAATGAGAAGAATTCCGTAGAGCATGTGCAGAAGATCCGTGAGCAGATTGAGCAGGTGAACAAGGAGATTCAGAAAGCCCAGAGAGAGTATGATCTGAATAAGGCAGCAGAGCTTCAGTATGGTCGTCTTCCACAGCTGCAGAAACAGCTGGAAGAGGAAGAAGCGAAGGTAAAAGCAAAAGACCTTGCTCTTGTGCATGAATCCGTTACAGATGATGAGATTGCAAAAATCGTTTCCAGATGGACAGGTATTCCGGTTGCAAAACTGAACGAGAGCGAGAGAAACAAAACGCTTCACCTTGCAGATGAACTGCATAAGCGTGTCATCGGTCAGGATGAGGGTGTAGAGCTTGTAACAGAAGCAATCATCCGTTCTAAAGCAGGTATCAAAGATCCGACAAAACCAATCGGTTCTTTCTTGTTCCTTGGACCTACAGGTGTAGGTAAGACAGAGCTTGCGAAGGCACTTGCACAAAGCCTGTTTGATGACGAGAACAACATGGTTCGTATCGATATGAGTGAGTATATGGAGAAATATTCCGTGTCTAGACTGATCGGAGCTCCTCCGGGATATGTCGGATATGATGAAGGCGGACAGCTGACAGAAGCTGTCAGAAGAAAACCTTATTCCGTTGTACTTTTTGATGAGATCGAGAAAGCGCATCCGGATGTCTTCAACGTACTGTTGCAGGTACTTGATGATGGACGAATCACGGATTCACAGGGACGCACCGTTGACTTTAAGAATACAATCTTGATCATGACTTCCAACATTGGAGCAAACTATCTGCTGGAAGGAATTAAGGACGATGGTTCGATCGATGAACAGAGTCAGGAGATGGTAATGGGTGATCTGAGAGCACATTTCAGACCAGAATTCCTGAACCGTCTGGATGAGATCATCATGTTCAAACCATTGACAAGGACAAATGTGCGCTCTATCATTGACCTTCTGGTTGCTGATGTGAACCGCCGTCTGGAAGAACGTGAACTGAGTGTTGAGCTGACAGATGCAGCGAAAGACTTCGTTGTGGAAGGTGGATATGAGCCGATGTACGGTGCAAGACCACTGAAACGTTATTTGCAGAAGAATGTAGAGACATTAGCTGCAAAACTGATCCTTGCAGGAGATGTGGGACGTGGAGACACGATCTTGATCGATGTGAAGGGCGGTAAACTGACAGCGGGTGTGAAGAAATAAATAGTTGTACCGTGAAATGCTGTAACATGAAAAGTTGTAGCGTGTAGGGCTGTGAAAAATGAGAGTTTTTCTGAATTAGGGAGACTTTGAATTTTTCACAGCCCTTTTTCTGTGGTGAATGGATAAAAAAGTAGTGTGGATTAATTCTACTAATCACTGAATCAATTGATACGAGAGCAAACTATATGTTAAAATAAATGTAACTGTTCAGAGTCAACACAAATCATCCAAGAAAGGAGGCTCCCATGACTCGTATTATTTTCCACATTGATGTCAATTCTGCTTATTTAAGCTGGACAGCGGTTGAACAATTGAAGAATGGATCGAAGGTGGATCTGCGTGAGATTCCGGCGATCATAGGCGGAGATCAGAGTTCACGTCATGGAATCGTCCTTGCAAAATCATCACTTGCCAAATCCTATGGAATTCAGACTGGTGAACCTGTTGTAAATGCTTTCCGCAAGTGTCCGAACCTCGTGACAGCACCGCCGAACCACAAGATGTATCGGGAAAAGAGCCGGATGCTGATGGATTTTCTCCGTACTTATACGAAGAAGATTGAGCAGGTCAGTGTCGATGAATGTTATATGGATTTCACAGAACTTGCAAGCCGCTATCCGACACCGGCAGATGGGGCAATGGAGATGAAAGAAGAGGTGAAGAAACGTTTTGGATTCACAGTGAATATTGGGATTTCCAATAATAAGCTGTTGGCGAAGATGGCTTCGGATTTTCAGAAACCAGATCGGATCCATACATTATTTCCGGAAGAGGTTCCTCAGAAAATGTGGCCACTTCCGATCGGAGAACTCTTTATGGCAGGGCGTTCAAGCGTGGAGGTATTCAAGAAACTTGAAATCAATACAATTGGAGATCTTGCTCATGCGGATGTAAATGTAATTACGCTGCATTTAAAAAGTCATGGACGGATGCTCTGGAATTTTGCAAATGGAATTGGAGACGATAAGGTACAGTATGAACCGGAAGAGGCAAAGGGTGTAGGAAATTCAACGACTCTGTCAGAGGATGCAACGACTTATGAAGAAGCGAGAGAGGTATTTCATGAGCTTGCACAGAGCGTGGGAAACAGGCTGAAAAAGGCAGGCAAGAAAGCCGGGATGGTGAGCATGGAGGTTCGCTATTATGATTTCAGAAATATGTCGCATCAGGTGCAGCTTCAAAAGCCGACGAATGATCCGCTTATCTTATGGGAGACAGCATGTGATTTGTTCCGTGAAAGCTGGAGTGGAGAACCTGTCCGTCTGCTCGGAATGCGAACGTCAAAGTTAGTAGAAGAGAACGCACCGGAGCAGCTGACAATTTTTGATATTGAGTTTCCGAAAGAGCCGGATGAAAAGCATAAGAAATTAAATGCTGCATTGGAACAGCTGAGCAATCGTTATGGAAAGGGTGCGGTTGTGAAAGGCACATTTTATAAACCGGACGGAAACAAGAAAAAAGATGAAAATCAGAAGAGATAGAGAGAAGAAAACACATTGAAAGAAAGAAATTATAATTTGGAATTGATTCGAATGATTTCCTTTATATTTGTTATTGTGATTCATGTATCGAATTATTATTGCAGAGCTTACGGGGATATTACGATTGGGGAGTACAGTTTTTCACTGCTATTAAATCTGCTGGCAAGGATAAGTGTACCGTGTTTTTTCATGATCACAGGAGCACTTCTGCTTGGAAGAGAGGAATCATTACACAAACATGCGAAGCGAGTTTTACGTTTTCTGATTGTCCTGCTTGTGTGGAGCGTAATATACATGATCTGGAATGCAGTTTATATGAAAGATCCTTATCAAATCAAAGACTTATTATATAAGCCAGTAGAACAGCATCTGTGGTATCTGTATGCGATGATTCCGATTTATCTGGTACTTCCTTTTTTCCAGGTTATGTGTAAAGGGATGAACCTTCGGATGGAACGCGCATTTCTTGCTGTGATTACGGCGGCTGTTTTGTTCAATTATATTTCCACATTTTTGGATGAAAAGATGTATTATTCCGTCCCAATGGTGGGGGACAGAATCTATTCATATTATGTATTTATCGGATATTATATATATAAATACCGTAAGCATGTGATGAAGGGGAAAATGATTCCGGCAGGTATTTTTGTAGTATGCATGGCATTAAATTATGGGCTGACCTATGCGGCAACCTTGCAGGATGGAGAACATTATGAACGTCTGCTGGAATATGGGAATCCACTGCTTGCACTGGCAGCAGCGATGGCATTTCTTATGTTAGTACGATTGAAAAAGAGCGAATTCAATCCGTCCGAACAGGCGAAGAAGTGGATTGACAGATTTTGTGGATCTTCCTTTGGAATTTATTTGATCCATATCATGTTTCTTGATGTTTATAAGAGAAATATTAAGCCAGAGACAGTTTCAGCCTGGATCATGATTCCGGTAGTGAGTGTGGGACTTGTGTTATTGTCATTTGGATGTGTCTGGCTGATTCGAAAGACGAAAACAGGACGAAAGATTATGTAGGTTTTTTTGCATATGTGGTGAGATTATGTTATTCTATAAAGGTTAAGACAATCGTTATTTGCCTGAAAGTCAATGATGCAATACACCAGTTCAGAACAGGAGGGTTAGATCATGAAATTAGATAAATTATTAGAACGCCTGGACTACACAGTAGTACAGGGAAGTGATTCTACGGAAGTAACAACACTGATCAATGATTCAAGAAAAGTGGAAGAAGGATCTGTTTTCGTATGTATCAGCGGAGCAGTATCTGATGGACATAAATATGCAGCGGATGTTGCGGCGAAAGGCGCGGCAGCTGTTGTTGTAGAGAAAGATGTCGAAGTGCCGGAAAATGTGACTGTAATTAAGGTAGAGGATACTCGTTATGCACTGGCTCTGATGTCAGCAGCTTACTTTGGATATCCGGCAGATAAGATGAAAGTCATCGGTATTACAGGAACAAAGGGAAAGACAACAACAACTTACATGATCAAGTCTATTCTTGAAGAGACAGGACATAAGGTTGGACTGATCGGAACAATCGAGGCAATTATCGGAGACAAGAAGATCCCGTCATGCAATACAACTCCGGAGTCTTATACGATCCATAAATATTTTGCAGAGATGGTAGAAGCAGGTTGTGACTGTGTTGTTATGGAAGTTTCTTCTCAGGGACTGATGCTTCACAGAACAGCAGGAATCCCATTTGAGATCGGCATTTTCACAAATCTTGGAAGAGACCATATCGGACCGAACGAGCATAAGGATTTTGATGATTACAAGAGATGTAAAGGTCTTCTGTTCAAGCAGTGTAAGCTCGGAATCGCCAATGTGGATGACAAGTATTTTAAAGATGTATTTGAAGGATCTACATGTAAGATCGAGACATTTGGATTTTCACCGGAGGCAGATCTTCGCGCAGAGAATGTAGAACTGGTATCCAGACCAGGATATCTTGGTGTTGCATATCATGTTGCAGGCGTGATGGACTTTGATGTGGAAATCGATGTTCCAGGCAAGTTCAGTGTTTACAATTCACTGACTGCAATCTCAGTCTGCCGCCATTTCCAGGTACCGGTTGAGATGATCAAGGATGCACTTAAGAAGGCAAAGGTAAAAGGACGTATCGAGATGATCAAGGTGTCTGATGATTTTACACTGATGATCGATTATGCGCACAATGCGATGAGTCTTGAAAGTCTTCTGACAACATTGAAGGAATATAACCCAAAACGTCTGGTATGTCTGTTCGGATGCGGCGGAAACCGTTCCAAAGACAGAAGATTCGAGATGGGTGAGGTATCTGGAAGACTGGCAGACCTGACAATCATTACATCAGATAATCCGAGATTTGAAGAACCGCAGGATATTATTAACGATATTAAGACCGGAATCGCAAAGACGGATGGAAAATATGTGGAGATCTGTGATCGTAAAGAGGCAATCAAATATGCGATCGAGCACGGCGAACCGGGGGATGTTATTGTACTGGCAGGAAAAGGACATGAGGACTATCAGGAGATCTGCGGCGTGAAGCATCCGATGGATGAGCGTGTGCTGATCAAAGAAGTTCTGGAAGAATTAAAAGAGAAATAAGATTGTGTTTGCAGATGTTATTGTAGATATACAACATGAAAAACTGGATAAGATCTTTCAGTACCGAATACCGGAACGACTGAAAGACGAGCTGCATCCGGGGATGGAAGTAATTATCCCTTTTGGAAAAGGAAACCGGCAGATCAAAGGTTATGTGACTTCATTATCAGAGACTTGCAATTATGATCTGTCAAAGGTGAAGGAGATCACAGACATTTCCAGAAACAGCGTGGCAATCGAAGCGAGACTGATCGCGCTGGCGGCATGGATGAAAGAGCAGTATGGCGGAACAATGATCCAGGCACTTAAGACAGTGCTGCCAATCAAGCAGAAAGAGAATGCGAAGGTGAAGAAACATCTCCGTTTGCTGCTTACTGAGGAAGAGAGTCGGGAGAAGCTGGCTTTTTATCAGAAAAAGAATCAGAAAGCAAGAGCGAGACTTCTGGAAGCTTTGATGGAAGTACCGGTTCAGGATTATGAGCTGGTGACGAAAAAATTAAATGTGACGTTGCCTGTGATCCGGGCATTGGAAGAGCAGGGCGTGCTGAAGATAGAGTCAGAGCAAGTATACCGTAATCCGGTGAAACAGGCAAAGAAATCACAGCAGGAAATCATCTATACAGAAGAACAGCAGCATGTGATCCAGGGATTCCGGCAAGACTATCTGTGTGGAACAAGGAGAACTTATCTGCTTCACGGAGTGACCGGAAGTGGGAAGACAGAAGTCTATATGGAGATGATTCGCACTGTGGTCGGGCAGGGAAGGCAGGCAATCGTTCTGATTCCGGAGATCGCACTGACCTATCAGACAGTGATGCGGTTTTACCGCTGTTTCGGCGACAGAGTTTCTATCATGAACTCAAGACTGTCTGCCGGAGAACGTTACGATCAGATGATGCGTGCAAAGAGGGGCGAGGTCGATGTGATGATCGGACCACGTTCTGCACTTTTTACTCCATTTCCGGATTTGGGGCTGATCGTTATAGATGAAGAACATGAACCAACCTACAAGAGTGAGCAGGTGCCACGCTATCATGCAAGAGAAGTGGCAGTCCACAGGGCAGAAGTAGAAGATGCCAGTGTAGTGCTTGGAAGCGCAACTCCGTCCATGGAGGCCATGTACAGGGCAAGACTTGGTGAATATCAGCTTTACGAGATGAAGAACCGTTCCCATATGCAGCAGATGGCAACTGTGTATACAGTAGACATGCGTGAAGAACTGAAGAATGGAAACCGATCCATCTTGAGTGAGAAGTTGCAGGAACTGATCGAAGACAGACTGAATGCGAAAGAGCAGATCATGCTGTTTTTGAATCGCAGGGGATATTCTGGTTTTGTTTCCTGCAGAGAATGTGGCCATGTAGTGAAATGCCCGCACTGTAATGTATCCTTGTCGGTACACAAAGGTGGAAAAATGGTCTGCCATTACTGTGGATATGTGCAGCCGAAGGTGACGAAGTGTCCGGAATGTGGATCCAGGTATATCGGAGAATTCCGCGCAGGAACTCAACAGATCGAGGATATGGTGAAGGCAAGATTCCCACAGGCAAGAGTACTACGCATGGACATGGATACAACGAAGAAAAAGGATTCCCATGAACAGATTTTATCTGCATTTGCGAATGAAGAGGCAGATATTCTTGTGGGAACACAGATGATTGTAAAAGGGCATGATTTTCCAAAGGTCACGTTAGTCGGTGCATTGGCAGCGGATATGTCACTTTATACAGATGATTATCGTTCCGGTGAGCGAACATTCCAGCTTTTGACACAGGCAGCAGGCCGTGCCGGAAGAGGTGACAGACCGGGTGAGGTTGTGATCCAGACTTACGATCCGGAGCATTATGCAATCGAGGCTTCAGCAGCGCAGGATTATGAAGCATTCTATGAGAAAGAAATTCGCTACCGCAGTCTGATGGGATATCCACCGGTGGAGAACCTGATGGCAGTACTTGCGGCATGTGAAGATGAGGCGCTTTTGGAGAAAGCGTGCAAGTATCTGAAGGAATACATTTTGCGGATCAAAGGGCAGGCACAGCTCAATGTGATCGGCCCGGCAAGTCCGGGAGTGGATAAGATCAAAGATATTTACCGGAGAGTGGTTTACGTAAAAGCTCCGGAATACCGAACCTTAGTTGTATTAAAAGACAGGATGGAACAATATATAGAAATTAACTCAGGGTTTCAGAAAATGAGAATCCAATTCGATTTTAACCCAATGAATTTATAGAAAAGAGAGGAAAGAATAATGGCAATCAGAGAAGTAAGAGAGATGGGCGATGACGTTCTTGAAAAACAGTGTAAACCAGTGACGAAGATGACACTTCGTACAAAGATTTTAATTGAAGACATGCTTGATACGATGTATGAGAAGATGGGTGTGGGTCTTGCCGCACCGCAGGTTGGTATTCTCAAACAGATTGTAGTGATTGATGTCGGAGAGGGTCCGATCGTTTTGATCAATCCTGAGATCATTGAGACATCCGGTGAGCAGACAGGCGAAGAAGGTTGCTTAAGTGTGCCGGGAAAATGGGGAATCGTGACTCGTCCGAATCACGTAAAGGTACGTGCACTGGATGAAAATATGGAGGAATTCGAGATAGAAGGAGAAGAACTTCTTGCAAGAGCATTCTGTCATGAGATCGATCATCTGGGAGGACACCTCTATGTAGAGAAAGTAGAAGGAGAACTGCATGATTCACCGGCCTACAACGAGGAAGATATGGAATACGAAGTGGAGGAATAATTGATGAGAATAATTTTCATGGGAACACCGGATTTCTCTGTGGGAACACTGGAGGCACTGGTGGAAGCAGGACATGAGGTATGTCTCGTAGTGAGCCAGCCAGATAAACCAAAGGGACGCGGTAAAGAGATGCAGCCAACTCCGGTGAAAGAAGCTGCGATGAAACATGGAATTCCGGTTTATCAGCCTAAGAAAATCCGTGATCCGGAATGTGCAGAGGAACTGAGAAAATATAATGCAGATGTGATGGTTGTCATTGCATTTGGTCAGATCATTCCGAAAGAAATCCTGGAGATGACACCATATGGATGCATTAATGTACATGCTTCACTTCTTCCAAAATACCGTGGAGCAGCGCCGATCCAGTGGTCTATCATCAATGGCGAGGAAGTAACAGGTGTTACAACAATGCAGATGAACGAAGGACTGGATACAGGAGACATGATCCAGAAAGTTGAAGTGCCGATCACAGAAGAGGAGACAGGAGAAAGCCTTCATGATAAGCTTGCTGAAGCGGGAGCAAAGCTTTGTGTAGAAACTCTGAAAGCCATTGAAGATCATACAGCAACTTTTGAGAAGCAGGGTGAGAGCCCAACAGAATATGCCAGAATGCTCGATAAAAAGCTTGGAAATATTGACTGGAATACATCCGCAGTACAGATTGAACGTCTGGTGCGTGGCCTGAATTCCTGGCCAAGTGCTTATACACATTGGGGCAAAAAGGTAGTGAAGATCTGGAGAGCAAAAGCTGAGGCTGACGGAATAGCAAAAGCAGAGCCTGGAACAGTTTTGAGCGTAGAGAAAGATTCCTTTACTGTTCAGACTGGGGATGGAGTCTTACGAGTTCTGGAACTTCAGATTCCGGGGAAAAAGAGAATGGATACAGGAGCTTTCTTAAGGGGATACACAATTGAAAGCGGAGTTAAATTTACACAGGAATAAGAGTACTCTTGGAGGGGGACTACAGATAACAGGAGGTAATTAAAGTATGTATTATGGATTTTATTATGACTGGACTTATATACTGGTACTGATCGGTGTGGTTCTCAGCCTGTTTGCATCGTCCCAGGTGAAAGGAACATTTGCAAAATATTCGAAGATCCGCAGTTATTCGGGGATGACAGGACGAGAAGCGGCAGAACAGATTCTCAGGAGAAATGGAATCTATGATGTGCAGGTGACTCATATAGCGGGAAATCTGACCGATCATTATGATCCGAGAAACAAGACATTGGCGCTTTCTGATCCGGTTTATAATTCAACTTCAGTAGCAGCAATCGGAGTTGCGGCACATGAGTGTGGCCATGCAGTACAGCATTTTGAAGGGTATGCACCTTTATCAATCCGTGGGGCACTTGTGCCGGTCGTAAATTTCGGCTCCATGATTTCCTGGCCGTTGATCATTATCGGCCTGTTTATGAATGGCCAGATGTCCAGCTTCCTTATTGATATTGGAATTCTGCTCTTTATGGTAGCTGTGGCATTTCATCTTATAACACTTCCGGTGGAAATCAATGCTTCCAGAAGAGCAGTGAAGGTACTTGGAAATTCAGGAATGCTCCGTGAAGACGAAGTTGGTGGAGTGAAGAAGGTACTTCGGGCAGCAGCAATGACATATGTGGCAAGTGCGGCCGCAATGATTTTACAGCTTTTACGTTTGTTGATCCTGACAAACGGACGAAGAAGGAATGACTGATAAAAAGAAAAAAATGCGGAGAATAGGAGATTATTTATGGGAAAACAGATCAATGAACGCGAGGTCGTTCTTGAGATTTTGATGGAAATAACAGAGAATGGAGCATATAGTCATAAGATTCTTGGAGATGTTCTGTCAAAATATCAATATCTTGAGAAACGTGAGCGTGCATTTATCACCAGAGTTGTGGAAGGTACTCTGGAACATATGATAGAAATTGATTATATCTTGAATCAGATTTCTAAGACAAAGGTTAAGAAGATGAAACCGGTCATCCGTAATATTCTTCGTAGCAGTGTCTATCAGCTGAAATATATGGATAGCGTACCGGATCATGCGGTGTGCAGTGAGGCAGTAAAGCTTGCGGTTCGAAAAGGATTTTCAGGTCTGCGGGGATATGTGAATGGAGTTCTGAGAAATGTTGTCCGCAAGATGGACGAGATCGAGTATCCAAAAGAAGATGTACAGAGATTGTCTGTGAAATATTCTGTCCCGGAATGGATTCTTTCTTTATGGAAGAAAGAATATGGGGAAGAGATCACAGAGAAGATGGCGGCAGATTTTCAGAAAGAGAAGCCAATTACGATCCGCTGTTGTATGAACCGGGTTACACCGGAAGTATTGAAAGAAAAACTGGAAGCAGAGGGAGCGAAGGTAGAAGCACATCCGTATCTTCCTTATGCGTTTTATCTTTCAGATTATGATTATCTGGAAGGTCTGGAAAGTTTTCAGGAAGGACTCTTTGCAGTACAGGATATCAGTTCTATGTTTGTCGGAGAACTGGCAGATCCAAAAGCCGGCGATCATGTAATTGATGTCTGTGCAGCACCGGGAGGAAAATCACTTCATGTGGCAGAGAAGCTTCAGCTGGCAGATGAAGTGGCGGCGAGAGAGAATGGAACAGAAGAAAAGACAGGACGGGTTGAAGCAAGAGATCTGACTGAATATAAGACAGATCTGATCTGGCAGAATATCGACCGTTCCGGACTTGGAAATATTTGTGCTGTATGCAAGGACGCTTCTGTATTTGATGAGTATGATAAGGAAACAGCGGATCTTGTGATTGCAGACCTTCCATGTTCAGGTCTTGGCGTTCTTGGCAAAAAACCAGATCTGAAATATCGCGTACAACCGGAAGATCTTGAAGAACTTGCAGATTTGCAGAGAAAGATTCTGACTTGCGCACAGGCAATCGTCAAGGATGGCGGCACATTGCTGTACAGCACATGTACCGTAAATCCGGGAGAAAACATGGACAATGTACACTGGTTCTTGAAAGAATACCCACAATTTGAGCTGGATGATATTACAGAAAATATTTGCAAAGAGTTAAAAAGTGATGTGATCGAGAAGGGATGTATCCAATTCTTCCCGGGAGTTCACGATTGTGACGGATTCTTTATTGCAAGATTTAAGAAAAAAGCATGATTTTCAGGAAATGTGAAAAAATAGAAAAAGCAGATAAACAATGTGAATAACTCACAGAAAAAACGAAATACAGGAGGAAAACTTTAAGATGAAGAAGGATATCCGTGCTTATGGATATGAAGAATTACAGAAAGAGATGGCAACGATCGGAGAAAAAGCATTTCGTGCAAAACAGATTTATGAATGGATGCATGTGAAGCTGGTAGATCATTTTGATGAGATGACGAATCTTTCAAAGGCTTTGAGGGAAAAACTGGAAGAGAATTATGAGATTCTCCCGGTTGTTATGCTGGAGAGACAGATTTCCCAGATTGACGGTACGAACAAGTTCTTGTTCCGTCTTTATGATGGAAATGTAGTCGAAAGTGTTCTTATGAAATATAAGCATGGAAATTCTGTCTGTATTTCCTCTCAGGTCGGTTGCAGGATGGGATGTGCATTCTGTGCATCAACGATCGGAGGTCTGGTGAGAAATCTTTCTCCGTCTGAGATGCTTGGACAGATTTATCAGATTCAGAAGATAAGTGGTGAGAGGGTTTCAAATGTAGTGATCATGGGAACCGGTGAACCGATGGATAATTACGATAATTTCCTGAAGTTTATTCATTTACTTACAGATGAGAATGGATTGAACATCAGTCAGAGAAATGTCACCGTATCAACCTGCGGAATAGTTCCAAAGATGAAAGAACTGGCGAAAGAGCATTTACAGATCACACTTGCACTTTCACTTCACGGTTCCAATCAGGAAAAGCGAAGAAAATTGATGCCGGTTGCAAATAAATATGATATCACAGAAGTACTCGCGGCCTGTGACGAATATTTCAAAGAAACCGGCCGGAGAGTGAGTTTTGAGTACAGCCTTGTGCATGGTGTGAATGATACGGATGAGGATGCACAGGAACTGATTCATTTATTAAAGCACAAGAACTGTCATATCAATCTGATACCGGTCAATCCGGTAAAAGAGCGTGATTTTGTTCGTCCAAGCCGGAAAAGTGCTTTGAATTTCAAAAATAAACTTGAAAAAAGCGGAATAAATGTTACTATAAGAAGGGAAATGGGCTCTGATATTGACGGAGCCTGCGGTCAGCTCAGGCGCCGCTACGTAGAAACTGAAGGAGAATAGAAGGTATGAAGACATTTTCAATTACAGATGTTGGAATGGTGCGACAGGTAAATCAGGACTACGTCTTTACGACGGGAAAACCACTGGGTATTCTCCAGAACCTGTTCGTGGTAGCGGATGGTATGGGTGGCCATCAGGCAGGAGATTATGCTTCCAAGTGTACTGTGGAAGTGATGATCAAAGAGATTGCGAAGAGCGAGGGCGAGGATATTGAACGTGTTCTTGTAAAAGCAATCAAGGCTGCCAATCGTGAGATTATCAAAGAAGCATCCGGTGACGAACATCTGAAGGGGATGGGAACAACGGTTGTTGCCGCTACTGTGAAAGAACAGATGCTGTATTTTGCCAATGTGGGAGACAGCCGTCTGTATCTGATCAATCAGGGGATCCAACAGCTAAGTAAGGACCATTCTCTTGTAGAAGAGATGGTACGTCTTGGTGGAATTAAGCCGGAAGAAGCGAAGCATCATCCGGATAAGAATATTATCACAAGAGCGATCGGGGCAAAAGCTGATGTGGATGTGGACTTTTATGAACACCGTCTGAAACGGGGAGACATCATTCTGATGTGTACAGACGGATTAAGTAATATGGTGGAAGATGAAGAACTTTTCCATATTGTGCAGGGAAGCCGGGATATCGTCGAGGCAGGTGAGATGCTGGTGGAAGCAGCAAAAGAGAATGGAGGAACAGATAACATCGGAGTGGTATTGTTTGAGCCATTTGCAGATGAGGTGAGTGTATGATTAAAGAAGGAGTATTTTTAGGGAAACGATACGAGATACTTGGCCGTATCGGTTCTGGCGGAATGGCAGATGTCTATAAAGGCAAGGATCATAAGCTGAATCGTTTTGTTGCGATCAAGGTGCTGAAGAGCACGTATCGTTCGGATGAGACGTTTATTAAGAAGTTTTTAAGCGAAGCTCAGGCAGCAGCAGGATTGATGCATCCAAACGTAGTTAATGTCTATGATGTAGGGCAGGATCGCGGTCTTTATTATATGGTCATGGAGCTTGTAGAAGGAATTACGCTGAAGGATTACATTGAGAAGAAAGGAAAGCTTTCAGCAAAAGAGACAATCAGTATTTCCATCCAGATGGTGACAGGTATTCAGGCAGCGCATAACTGCCATATCATTCACCGGGATATTAAGCCGCAGAATATCATTATTTCCAAAGATGGAAAGGTTAAGGTTACTGATTTCGGAATCGCGCGGGCTACGACATCAACGGCAACACAGGCAGTAACAACGACAGTGATGGGATCTGTACATTACACATCTCCGGAACAGGCCAGAGGCGGTATTGTAGATGAGAAGAGTGATATCTATTCAGCAGGTATCACGATGTATGAGATGATCACCGGGCATGTTCCGTTTGACGGAGATTCGACAGTGACGGTTGCTTTGAAACATTTGAATGAAGTGATCAAGTCTCCAGCAGAAGAAGTTCCGGATATTCCGTACAGCCTGGAGTGCATTATTATGAAATGTACGCAGAAACTGCCGAATAAGCGTTATATGAGCTGCGAGGAGCTGCTTCAGGATCTGAAGCATTCACTGGTAGATCCGGAAGGGGATTTTGTTGTTCTTGATGGTGTGACAAAACGTATGCCGGCAACATCCCAGGATACAGGTCGGACTACGGTTGTTATGTCACCGGATGAACTGAATCGTATGAAGAATCGTCAGAATTATAATGATGATTATGACGATGATTATGATGATGATTATGAGGACGACTACGATGACCGCCGTAGAAGCCGTTATGATGATGACAATGACTACGACGACCGCTGCAGAAGCCGTTATGATGATGACGATGACTACGATGATCGCCGCAGAAGCCGCTATGATGATGACGATGACTACGACGACCGTCGCAAAGACCGTTATGATGACCGGAATCGCCGTAAGAAGAATGAAGTAAATAAAGACACGAAGAAGATCATGAAGATTCTTATGGTTGTTGCCGGTGTTGTGATCGCACTTTTGATCATGTTCCTTGTAGGAAATGCAGTGGGCGTATTTAAAGGTGGAAAAGGAACGACTACACAGCAAACAGATTCAGAGATGGTAAAAGTACCGGATGTGACAGGCAAGACATATGAGGAAGCACAGAAAGAACTGAACAAATATGATCTCGGAATCCATAAGTCAACTGCGCCTTCCGATACTGTTGCAAAAGGAAAGATTATCAGCCAGGATCCTGCTGATGGAAAGAAAGTAAAGAAGCATACAACAGTCAATGTTGTGATCAGCAGTGGTGAAGAAGCTAAGATGACAACGATTCCAAGTGTTGTTGGTTTGGCAGAAGCTGATGCAGAAAAAGCACTTCAGGCGAAGAACCTTGTTGTGAAGAAAGGTGATCCTGTTTACAGTGATGATGTGGAGCAGGGAGAAGTTGTTTCTGTTAGTCCGAGTGAAGGTGCAGAAGTAAAAGAAGGAACAACGGTTACTCTTGTAATAAGCAAGGGAAATCAGCCGACAAAAGTTCCTAAACTTACCGGAAAGTCCCAGTCGGATGCTGAAGCAGCCCTTTCACAGGCAGGTTTGTCCGGAAATGCAACTGAAGATTACAGTGATACTGTAGAAAAAGGATTGGTTATTTCACAGGATACAGATGCCGGAAAAGAAGTATCTAAAGGTACAACAATTGGATATGTGGTGAGCAAAGGACCAAAGCTGACGGTGGTTACTGTGCCGGATCTGTCCTATAAAGATAAAAACACAGCCGAGAAACTGCTGAAACAGGCAGGACTTACACCAGAGTATATTGGTGAAGATTATAGTGATAATTATCCGAAAGGACAGGTATTCTATCAGTCTGTCAGCAGCGGTACACAGGTGGAAAAAGGAACAACTGTCCAGTATATGGTCAGCAAAGGAGCTCAACCATCAGCCCCGGATAGTGGAAATTCCGGAAATGATTCCGGAACAGAAGAGAACACGAATCAATGATAACAGAGAGCAAGTATATGCAGGGAAAGATAATAAAAGGGATTGCCGGATTCTACTACGTGAATGTAGTAGAATCCGGAATTTTTGAATGTAAAGCAAAGGGTGCTTTTCGAAAAGACGGAATCAAGCCGTTGGTCGGTGATGATGCTGTGATCGAGGTACTTGATGAAAAAGAAATGACAGGAAATATCACAGAGATCCTGCCGCGTAAGAATGAGTTGATTCGTCCGGCAGTAGCCAATATTGATCAGGCACTGGTTGTATTTGCAGTGACAAAACCGAAACCACATTATAATCTGTTAGATCGTTTTCTTGTCATGATGGAACGAAAAGAGATACCTGTCGTATTATGTTTTAATAAGACAGATATTGCAAGCCATCCTGAAATTGCAGAATTGAAAGAAGTTTATACCGGATGCGGATATCCGGTAATTTTCACAAGCGCGAAGGAAGAAGAAAATATCAGTGAGTTAAAATCACTTTTAAAAGGAAAGACAACTTCGATTGCAGGTCCTTCCGGTGTCGGAAAGTCTTCTCTGATCAATCTTCTGCAGTCTGAAGTGAAGATGGAGACAGGAAGTATCAGTAAGAAGATTGATCGGGGGAAACATACAACAAGACATTCCGAACTGATCGTGATCGGAGAAGAGTCTTATATTATGGATACTCCGGGATTCAGTTCTCTTTACGTCAATGATTTCGAAAAAGAAGATTTAAAATATTATTTTCCGGAATTTACACCGTTTGAAGGACAGTGCAAGTTCAATGGCTGTGACCATATTCATGAACCCGGATGCGCTGTGAAAGAGGCAGTTGAAGAAGGGAAGATCCATAAGATCAGATATGAAGATTATACGGAGATGTACCGTGAACTAAAGGAAAGAAAGAGGTATTAAGTTTATGAAAAATATTTTGGCACCATCTATTCTCTCAGCAGATTTCAAAATTTTAGGAGAACAGTTGAAATTAACAGAAGAAGCAGGCGCAGAGTATATTCATTTTGATGTGATGGACGGAATGTTCGTTCCAAGCATTTCCTTTGGAATGCCTGTTCTCGCATCAATCAAGGGAGCAACAACACAAACACTGGATGTTCATCTTATGGTGACAGAACCGATCCGTTATGTGGAAGAATTCGTGAAAGCAGGAGCAGATATCGTTACAGTTCATTATGAAGCATGTGAAGATCTGCAGGCAACAATTGATAAAATCCATGCAGCAGGAGCGAAAGTGGGAATTTCTATTAAACCGAAGACACCGGTTGATGTACTGCTTCCATATCTGGATCAGGCAGAGATGTTTCTGATCATGTCTGTAGAACCGGGATTCGGCGGACAGGCATTTATTCCGGAATCACTGGAGCGTATCAGTGAATTGAGAAACCTTCTGAATGAAAAAGGACTTACAACTGATATTGAAGTAGATGGTGGAATCTATCATAAAAACGTGGCAGAAGTACTTGCAGCCGGAGCGAATGTAATGGTCTCAGGTTCAGGAGTTTTTAAAGGCGACATCAAAGATAATACAGCAAAGTTTATGGAGATTTTAAACGGCAATGTGTAAGAGAACAGTTATTGTGAGCGGGGGAATGCTGGAAGAAGATTTTATCCTTCCAATTCTTGAGGCAGAAGAGACAGAATTTATTATCGGAGTAGATAAAGGACTCGCATTTCTTTATGAACATAAGATCAAGCCGGATTACATTGTGGGAGATTTTGACAGTGTACCGGAAGAAGTGATCGATTATTATAGAAAAGAAGCAAGTGTACCGATCCGGGAGTTCAATCCGGTAAAGGATGCGTCTGATACGGAGATTGCACTTCGTATGTGTCTTGGACTCAGAAGAAAAGAAATCTGGATTCTTGGAGGAACAGGAAATCGTTTGGATCATTTCTGGGCCAATGTCCAGTGCCTGAATATTGCACTTGAAGCAGGATCTCAAGCGATGATCTTAGACAGTCATAATAGAATTCGTCTGCTTGATCATGGAATCGCAATTCGCAGAGAAGAAGCTTTCGGAAAGTATTTTTCAGTATTTCCTATGCAATTTCCGGTTGAGGATTTCTGTATCAGCGGTGCAAAATATCCATTGCAGAATCATTTGCTCTCATCAGGAGACAGCTTGTGTGTGAGTAATGAGTTCGCAGAAGGTGAAGATGAAGTGAAGATCTCTTTCGTGTTTGGAAAAGTTGTTTTGATGGAAACGAGAGATTGAAATAAGGGATTTATAGGAGCATTCATGTAAGTTTTTGAAGAATGGCCCACTTTGTGGCTCACTAATCTTGGATGTTTTTATCGAAGCTTTAATGCAGTAACAACGCAACAAGTACATAAAAAGAGTTGCTATTTTTATGAATTTGTCATATACTATTCTTAGATAGAGAGCCTATCTTCGGGAGAGTTCCTGCCATATAAGTGGAAGATTTTAAACTCGGGAGAGCTCCTGCCATATAAGTGGAGAATTTTAAACTCAAAGGGAGCGTTAGCTCCCTTGTTTTCGTATAAGGAGAAATAAATAAAAGGAGATACGGATGGAAGAATTCAAATTATATAGTGTTTCGGATGATTATGTGGAATGGTTGCGTAAGGATTTTCCAAACGTATATTCTAACAAAATTAATTCTAGAACACATACTAGGAAATATTTGGGTGTAGTTTTGCAGATTGGACAATATCATTATTATGTTCCGATGTCATCGCCCAAAGATTCGGATTATCAGATTGCAGGAGCAAATAAGGTCATTAAGAAAAGCATTGTGCCAATTATACGAATTGTAGTAAAAAATAAAGATGGTGAAAAAGAATTAAAGGGCACACTCAGAATTAGCCATATGATTCCGGTACCTACATCAGAACTTGAATTATATGATTTGGAAAATGAATCAGATAGTACGTATAAGGATCTCGTTCACAATGAAATGATTTTTATACGTAAACAACGTGAGAAAATTATTTCAAATGCCAAAGTGATGTACAATCAAAAAGTATCAAATGATACAACGGCTGGGTATGTGAAATCAGCACTAGATTTTCAAGCACTAGAGGTGCTATGTGATAAGTATGAAACAATAGATTCAAGCCTGTACCCAGTAGTATAAAATAGTAGATGAAAATTTAGTAGAAAACATATTGATTTTGTGAATGAAATTGGGGAATATATGCACATAAAATAAAAACTTTCGAGGTTTTTATCGGAAATGGTGCTTGCACCAAGTCTGGGTTTGAAAAAGTCCGTTACAATATACAGAGGTGTTATATATATTGTAATGGACTTTTTGTATTACATTCTAGAAAAATCAGGAGGTGTGTATGGTAATAGGAATTATAGAAGATGATAAATTGTTAAGAAAAGCATTAGATACATCTTTGAAAAATCAAGGTTATACAACGATTCTTGCCGCTTCAAGAAAAGAGGCAATTAAAAATATAGATAGTTCTGTAGATTTGTTGATCGTAGATATTGGATTGCCGGATGGGGATGGAATAAATCTATATCAGGAGCTTCAAAAAAATGGAAAAATTCCAGCTATTTTTTTAACTGCAAAAGATGATGAAAAAGATATGTTAAAAGCGTTTGATACAGGAGCAGATGATTATGTGGTCAAACCATTTTCAATAAAGGTATTGCTAAAACGTATAGAAGTTGTTTTAAAGAGAAAGTCAAATGAAAATACTTTTATGTGCGGACAAGTCATTTTGTATTCTGATAGAAAACAGGTTTTCGTCGGAGCGACGGAAATATTTTTGACAGTCAAAGAGTATCAGCTTTTAGAATATCTTATTATGAATCAGAATCAGGTTCTTACAAAAGAGATGATAATGGAAAATATATGGGGAATCGATAGTGAATTCATTGATCCTAACACAATTAGCGTTATGATCAGCAGATTGAAAAAGAAATTAAATGATTCATCGAATGTTATAAGTAATGTATTTGGAATGGGATATAGAATGGGAGATTAGCATGGTTGTAGCAATTTCTACAGTACTTTTAATAGGTTTCATACTCGGAGGAAGTACTGTATATTTAGTTGAAAATCATTTAAGAACAAATGAAATGAATAAAATATATAAATTGACGGAATCCTTAATAAACGGCAATGAATTAGATGGTTCAGATATCGGGAAAGAAACGCTTTATTCCAAAACTACCAATCAATTAATCCGTTTACAGGAAATGTTAGAAGGAAGAAGAAAAGAGGCTGAAAAAAGTCGATATGAGATACAGAAATTGATTTCTGAGATTGCGCATCAACTACGGACACCGCTGTCAAATATAAAAAATTATACGGAATTGCTGCAAGAATCATTGAATGAAACGCAAGAAGTATTGAATGCAGAATACATGAAAGACTTGCGAATAGGTGAAGAACAATTATGCTTTTTGGTGGAGAGCTTTATAAAAACTGCCCGATTAGAGCAAGGAATCATACAAGTTCACATGCAAAAAGAAAATCTTGTCGAAACGATTCTAAATGCGTTGGGGCAAATACAGAAAAAGGCAGAAGAGAAAGAAATCTTTTTTCAAGTAGAATTGCCAGAGAAAATCCTTTGCGAACATGATAAAAACTGGATGTGTGAGGCGTTTTATAATGTGTTTGATAATGCAGTCAAATATAGTAAAAACAACAGCACGATCAATATCACAATGAAACAGACGGAAATGTTTTATAAAATTCAAGTAAGAGATTATGGAATCGGGATAAGAGATGGAGAAGAAAATAAAATTTTTCAAAGATTTTATCGTGGTGAGCAGGCAAGAGGGCAGGAAGGATGCGGAATTGGTTTATATCTTTCCAGAGAGATTGTTCTATTACAAAAAGGGATGATGAAAGCAAAACAAATGAAGCCAGGGCTGCTTATAGAGGTAAATCTTCCGGTCGAGACAGTTCATATGCAGCTTGTAAGAAGTTTGTAAGAGGTACCATGTATAATAGATTATGGCTGAGTTAAAGGTAGCATTTACGAAAGGAGTTTACAGAAAAGATGGATATAATCAAAGCCATGAATCTAAAAAAATATTATACATCCGATACATATGAAGTGCGTGCTTTAGATGGTGTGTCGTTGACTGTGGAAGATGGTGAATTTATAGCAGTTGTCGGTACGTCAGGATGCGGAAAGACAACACTTATGAACATCTTAGGAGGTCTTGATACTCCGGATTTTGGAGGTGTCTGGATCAGAAATACAAGTTTAAAAGATCTTAACAAGGAAGAAAGAACGATATTCAGAAGAAGAAATATCGGATTTGTATTTCAGCAATATAATTTGATACCTTCTCTTAGTATACGTGAAAATATTGTCCTCCCAATGAGACTGGATGGCAAGGAAATCGATGTAGATTTTTTCAATGAGATTGCTGAAATACTAGGACTAAAAGATAAATTAGAACGTCTTCCATCAACGCTGTCCGGAGGGCAGCAACAGCGAGTTTCTATAGCACGGGCATTATTAACGAAACCAGCTATTGTCCTGGCGGATGAACCGACCGGAAATCTGGATTCTGTTACAAGTATGGAAGTCGTAGGATTACTAAAATCCTGTGCCGCAAGATTTCATCAGACGATATTGATCGTGACGCATCAAGAGGAAGTAGCGCAGATGGCAGACAGAGTAATACGTATGTCCGATGGGAAAATCTATACAAGAGATTGTAACGATTGTTAGGAGGTATCACTATGTTTCATAAGAACATTCCAAATAACAATGAAGATATAATCCGATTTCTGGCTAAAAATTTTGCGGGCACAAAAAAGGTGAGAAATACGATTTTATTTTGCTCAGTAGTAATCGGTATTGTTGCTATAACCATGGTCTTCGGAATCTCCTTTGGAAAAATACAAGCAGAAGAAATAAGATTAACCCGAGAAAATGGAACTGCTTCTTCGGGCAGAATAGAAGATGGAACAGAAGAACAATATGCAAAATTAAAACAACTGGATTATATAAAACAGGTTGGAAAAAGCATTTTTGTAGGTGAAGCTACAGACGTTTCAGAAAATAATGAAAAAACGATATGTGATATAGTCTGGGCTGACTCAGAAAGCTGGAACAATTTTTTGAGACCGGCATATACCAATGTGATTGGAAATTACCCACAGAAAAAGGATGAAATTCTATTATCTGAGAGAGCATTGAAAAAACGTGGTATTTCTGAACCAGAACAGGGAATGGAAATAAACTTAGATGTATACAAAGGTCTGTTCGAACATTCGAAAGAAAAATTCAAACTATGTGGATGGTATACTGATTCTGGAAATAAATTAGCAATCGGATATATTTCACATGACAAAATTAATGAGTTAAACCTGGAAAAGGGTCCCTATACTTTACTTTTCAGTCAGAGCAATCATTTAAGCAGAAGCAAAACAGAAGAAAAATTATATCAGGCATTGCCGATGAAGAGTGCAGATCAGAAGATATACGTTTCTGATACAGCACAATATACTGCTGTTTCTAAATTCGCAGGTGGATATGAGATGGTGATATTAGGAACAATAGGAATTTTGTGTGGAATATATTTCCTTGTACGCAATGTCCTTTGGATATCCATGAGCGAAGATGTTCAAAATCTCGGACTGCTCCACACGATCGGAGCCACAGAAAGACAGATTACAAAAATATACCGGAAACAAATGAGGTCACTCATGTTAAAAGGTTCTGTCTTGGGAAGTTTGATCTCTGCACTGATTTTAGTCTTATTAATACCGGAACTATTAGGTTTCCATTTTTATCAGGAAATGGGAGGGAATACAATACTTTCCTTTTTCAGACCGTGGATTCTTTTGCTTTCTGTTGTATTTGTAAATGGAATTTTGTGGATAGCATCGGAAGGCGTTATTAGAAAAATAACGAAGCTGTCTTGTATTGAGAGTGCTGCTTATAACGAAAATACAGTTGCCAGAAAAACAAAACACTCTGGGAAAATAGTGCACAGACGTTCTGAAACAGAAGAAATGTTCTATATTGCATGGGGAAATATAACACGACAGAAAGCACGATTTATCATTACAAGTCTTTCTATATTTTTAGGTGTCCTATCCTTTATTCTAATGAATGTACTTACAAATGGATGTGATTATAAGCATCTTCTTGAGAAACGTCCTGATTTTTTGCTGGCAGGAGAGTTTAGCGAATTCGGGAAAAGTCAGGGGTGTGGGGAAGAATATAAAACAAGAGAAATCGATGTGGATCCTTTGCTGACGCAGGGAGATGGTGTGGAACTGTTGTATGATAATGATTATGATGAATTTTCACCAATCTCTCAAGAGTTGGAGAAAAAAATACACAAGATAGATGGTATCGATTGGGAGAATTCTAATCTGATCGAAGGAGCTTATGTAACTACAGTTATATCCAGAAAGGGCATCCGTCCTTATGATGAAGGGCTTTCGAATCTTACAAATGACAATATGGTGGAAGGATTCAGTTGGGATACGGTACAGATTTTAAATGACAATCAAATCTTGTCGCTTGAGAAATACGTTCAGGATAATCAACTCAATATTGATTTGAAATCTTTGGAAGAAGGAAATGGTGTGCTGATCATACATGATCATATGCTGACCCCGGAACAGCAAAAACTTGCAGATGAAGCAATTGGTGAACCGGTATTTTTTAAAACGCTGCTTTCAAAAGAAGATGCAATTCGTAGAAAAGAACAAAATAATTCTGATAGCAAAGAGAAACAACAGGAAGACGATTTCCTAGAAAAGGAATCCGAAACATTTACTTTATGCGGTTATTTAGACAGGCAAAGTGATAATTTCCCGGAAATACATCAATCCTGGCATGGAGAAGGCAGTTTATATTATTTTATCAGTGAGAAAGGTTTTCAAAAGATACCGACTGAGAAAAAGAGATTAACAATGGAATTAACTGCTGATCCGAAAAAAGAACCTTATGTGAAAACACAGATCAACGAGCTGATATCCGAGGAAAATAAGAAACGATCCGAAATGACAGAAGTATCAATGGATGAAGGAACCGGCGAAGCAGGAGTTTTTATTATCTGTAAATCAGATCTGATGCAGCAAAAAGAAACATATATGAGAGGAAATCGAATTCTCTTAGGTGCTGTAAGTATCATATTATTCATTGCGGGATTGACCAATTATTGTAATGTTGTATTTACCGGGATGTACACTCGGAGAAAAGAATTTGATATTATGAAAAGCATTGGGATGACCGATAAGCAAAAGAAATTAATGCTTTTTGGAGAAGGCAGTTATTATTTTATGTGTGTGATGGGATTGTTGTTTACTGTAGGAATGGTCAGTTTGGTTGGAGTAAAGATTTATATGGAAAATAAATTGTCATATTTTACATTTCATTGGCCGATCCTTAGTACTGTAGGTGTAATGTTTTCTTTAGTGCTTATTAATGTTGTGGTTACACATTTCATATGTAAGAAGACCTGAAAGGGAAAAGCCTAAGTGGGAAGATACCATCACAAACCGAATGATGCACTGGGCATATACACCGGAATAGAAAGAAGCAGTAGGATATCGCATAGGCACAGTGGATATGATATACTGTGTCTATGCGATATAAAAGAAAAGTACAAATGTGAATTTATGGAGAGATTATGATGAAAAAATCATTATCCTATTCTGCAATAACGCTTGCAGTAACTCTTGTTATTGGTCAGATAGTACTTATTTTGTTTTCTGAAGGAAATTCAATTGGTTCCTCTGTCTTGTTTATTTTAATGAACTTAACGCCAATGTTTGTTGCGATTGCTTTTGCAAAATCAGATGGGCAGAAAGCAGTGCTCAAAGATATGTTTTTGCAGAGAGAGTCCATCTACTCATATATCTTGGCAATTGGTAGTGTATGCGTATATTATGGTGTTTCATTTATAATGGGAAATATATCGTTGACGGGCGGAACAATTATTTCAGTATTGGTATATATGCCATGGACAATCCTGCAAGGTGGATTAGAAGAATGTGGTTGGAGATGGTATTTGCAACCAAAGTTTAATATAAAGTCATATGTATTAAAAATGTTCTTAATATCAATCGTGTGGTTTTTATGGCACATTCCAATTTATAGATTATCTTGGATTACAGCTGGATCTAGTAATTATCTAATATTCTATCTAATGATATTAGGAAATACATTTATGTTTGGAACAATAAAAGAATATTCCAAAGGTGTGTTACCCTGCGTAATCGCACATATTTTAATAGATTCGCTAGCTGCAGCGATGCTTGTAGGAAGCAATATTGTTAAAATTGGAATATTGGTAGCGTTTGAAATAGCGATATCTATTTTTATAGTTAAAGCAAAAATAATAACAAGAATCATTACTATTTTATTGACAGAACTGTGAAAATGATATATAATCCTTATTAAGAACAAATCCTAATAAGGAGGTTGGATGACAAATAGAAGAAATACTATTCAGAAAGATCTCGTACGAAATGCCGTATATAAGATGAAAAGGCATGTTACAGCAACTGAAGTGTATGAATTTATAAAAGAAGCATATCCTACAATCGGAAAAGGAGGCAGTTGGACAAACGGAGGATGGTCAGACGATATGGCGTTGCAGAATCTGTGGATATGAATATGTAGGCGAAGAATTACCGGATGATTTTATATGTACTTTGTGTAAGCACCCGGCATCAGATTTTGAAAAAGTAGTGAAGAAAACGGAGGTAAAAGAAATGACAGCGAACAAATACGCAGGAACACAGACAGAAAAAAATTTACAGGAAGCATTTGCAGGGGAGTCTCAGGCAAGAAATAAGTATACCTATTTTGCTTCTGTAGCAAAAAAGGAAGGCTATGAACAGATGTCAGCATTGTTTTTAAAGACCGCAGATAATGAAAAAGAACATGCAAAGATGTGGTTCAAGGAATTAGCAGGAATTGGAGATACAAAAGAAAATTTAGTAGCAGCTGCAGAAGGTGAGAATTATGAGTGGACAGATATGTATGAAGGCTTTGCTAAAACAGCTGAGGAAGAAGGTTTTCATGAACTTGCAGCAAAATTCAGAGCTGTAGGAGAGATTGAGAAGCATCACGAGGAGAGATATCGTGCACTTCTTAAAAATATTGAAACTGCACAGGTATTTGAAAAGAGCGAGGTTAAGGTATGGGAATGCCGTAACTGTGGACATATTGTGGTAGGAACAAAAGCACCTGAGGTATGCCCGGTATGTAATCATCCGCAGAGCTATTTTGAAGTGCATGCAGAGAATTATTAAGAAATCAGCTGAACTTGTTGAAAAATTTATGAAACATCATTGACAGAACATATAAAGAAATGCATAGATAATGGTGTTGTACAGCAATTATATTTGCGTTACAATTAAAGAGATTGGAGGTGAAATCGTGAAAACTCATAAATATTGGGCAGTAGGTGCATTAGCATGTATGGTTGCTACATTTTATACCGGCTTCAGAGGAAAGATGAAGGAACATAAGATTTTTGCGATTGGAGCAATGGGATGTATGTTATTTTCTGTACTCTCTGGGTATAAGATGATTTCGGGCAAAGGTGCAGTTAAGAAAAGTGAAGAAGTAGAAAAGAATTAGAATATTTATGCAATTTGGTAACTTATATGAGGTGGATTGTAAGGTGGTTTTATGACAGTAATTACATTTGATGATAATTTAATAACAGGCAATAAGACAATAGACGAGCAGCATAAGGAACTGATTGATCGTATTCAGCAGTTTGTGAGTGCATGTGAATCAGAAGATGCAAGAGTAAAGGCAATTAAAATGCTTGATTATCTTGATGAATATACGGAATTTCATTTCAAAGAAGAAGAAAAACTGCAGAAAGATGTAGGTTACCCAGGCTTGGAGGAACATATAAAGAAGCATGAGGAGTTCAGGCATACTGTTAAGGTACTCTATGATTATCTGGATGAAAATGAGGGACCAGATGAAAAGTTTATGGAACAGGTAAAAATCAATGTTATTGACTGGCTGTTTGGTCATATCAAGACATTTGACAGATCTGTAGCCGAATATATAAATATATATGATAATCCTGACAGATTATAGAACTGTTTGTTATGCAATTATATTTTAATAATGTATGCCCCAGTCAGACAAAATACTTTCTGCAAAGCAGCAGATATACTTGCAGATAAGTGTGGATGTGATGTAATTGCACGATTTGAGACTAATAGAGATGCTGTAGAAGGTGACAATTTAATAAAGTTACAAAAAAGGTATTCAGATGAGTGTTACGTATCTGAATATCTTTTTTTATAATTGTGCACATAATTAAATATATGCTTGACAGAATAAAAGGAATGATATAAAATCCTAATTAAGAATAAATCCTATTAAGGAGGCTGAAAAAAATTAGAAATACAATTCAAAGAGATATGGTACTTGATGCAGTAAATGAAATGCACCGTCATGTAACAGCAGACCAGATATATACATTTATAAAAGAAAAATATCCATCTATCGGAAGAGGGACTGTATATAGAAATCTTGGCATTCTTGTAGAAGAAGGCAAGGTTAGAAAAGTGGAAGTTCCAGATGGTTCAGACCGCTTTGACTTTACACTCGAAAATCACTACCATGTGGAATGCGTAAAGTGTGGAGAGATATTTGATGTTGATATGGATGTTATATCAGAGCTGGAGAAGAAAATAAAAGACACACATGGAATGAAGTATATAAGCCATGACGTTTTTTTTAAGGGCATCTGCCAGGAATGTCAGAAGAAAGAAATGAAAGATGCATAGATTGGAGAATAAAAATGTTAGAAGTAGGAACAAAAGCACCGGATTTTGAATTACCGGATCAGAATGGAGAATTACATAAATTAAGCGAATATCTTG
>OGET01000180.1_pt1 | contig 39734 bp, 28 predicted proteins | sample 1570771 | NCBI WGS metagenome assembly OGET01 (sample SAMEA2582032, study PRJEB24529) | metagenome | biome: Human gut stool | place: China | collected 2011 | reverse complement strand
GATTGGATCCGCATCAAGCTTCTTTTTATGGCTATCACTTATACGCCATTGAGGTGTCTTTCGTAAACTTTCAACATTATCAAAATCTACATACTCAACCATATCGCGCAATTGTTTATGCTTATACGAAGATTTGCTTTCATCATAGTCAATGCGATAACTATAATAATATTCAGAATCCTTTGTAAAATGGCGTAAATAGGATCCCCCATTAGACTTATAGCGATCAACTAGAAAGCCTGGAAGGCCATTATTCCAAACTGTTGCATACTGTGTAGGCGCCTCAAGGTCACCATATTTATTCAAAAATGCAAAAATTTGTTTTTTTGCCAAACTTTTATCAACAACATTAGGGTCTATTTGAAAGCGTAACACACGGATCTTAATGCCTGCATCTTCATAAGTACGAACCTCATATTTGTTATCTTCCATAGCCTCGCTCACTAACTTAGCCTTTTTAGGAATACGATAACTGAAATTGTCCCAATGTTTAACATGGCTATAATTATCCAGCCTAGATAGAGATTCAATAGATGGAATAATATAATTACTCATTACCACTTCAGCTATTTTATCTTGGTATGGTTCCTTCACATCACCACCTCCAAGATATGTAATACCATAGGTAGTGTTCGTATTCTTAGGCGTAAACGCTGTATACATTACATGTGTCTTGGCTTTAAGGATTTTCCAAGATGCATTTTCTAAGTCTGGATAGCTATAGACACCTTCATTATGCATACGTTTACTAAATTCTTTACCATGTGGTGGCCCCACCATCAAAATACTTGTAAAACCACGAACCACAAATAAAGGACCGTCACTCGATTTAGATTCAACCGTGTCTCCACGCAAGCTAATATTTGGAACAGCTAAACGGATATTATTCTTTTCATCATGAAGTAAGATGACAGTAGATTGTGAGTACTCCCCCAGCTTAACCGCTTTAGCCAATCCAGATTTCTCTTTGAAAACCTTTTCTATCGCAATGCTAGGTTTCTCTACGGTCTTCTGTACTTTGGCACTAAATGCCTCTGCTTCTTGTATCGCCTTTTCATTAATATGGGAATAATTTTCATACGCATTAGTAGGAATACTCGCATCCGCCCCAGGCATAGGTGGCTGCCCTTTTGGCACTTCGATCTGTACAGCACTTACATTTATGGTGAAAGCAGTTGCTAGTGCCATCATAATTACACTTTTACGTAACATAAAACCCTCTCTTTTTCTTCTCTCACATTACAACAAAATAAGCACAACCTTATTAGCATAAGTATACTATGCAAACAAAACTGTGCCTATTATTAATAACTTTATATTTTAGTATATATCAGAAATCCAATATGAGTGTTTAGGATCTTTTAAGAGCTAATGAAGAATCAGTCCAGTAATAATCAGAACCGGAGCCAAGTAAAAGACACAAAAATAACAATAGCTAAAACAATAAGAGTGCCATACATTAATAGCCCTAGCTTTATAACAAAATCTATACTATAAAAGATAGATGCTCCCACTAAAGATCGCTCTTTAAGAGAAATGTACCAGACTTTCACTCTATAATATATATTAGGTTTATCAAATGCGGGATAAATCTTTTCATACCATAAAATAATCCCCGGCAAAATACAAATATTCCCAAAGGTAAATATCAATACTGGAAGATAATCCCTCAATGGATATGCTTCTAATACATATCGATCGTACAGCAGATTACTAAAGCCCCAAAGAGAGAGCCCCCAAATAAGCAAAAGTATAAGTTTTAACAAGAGTCCAAAAACAAGTCTAATTATCCACCTAAGTCTATCCACTGCTTGAACCATTCTCGTATTGTTCATAACCTATCACGGCTCATCATCATAGGCCATTCCATAGGCCTTTTGATAGATTATGTTTGCTATTGTATACCGTTCCATTCCAAATTGAGGTGGTAATATCATCGCTTCTAAATGTTCTTTTCGAAGTCGTTGACGGCGTGTTTTACCTTCATTATTAAAAGCAATGCCACCGTTAACGGTCCCTATAATACCGGAATTTTCCTGTTTTGCACGCCAAATAGAGATATACGGCGTATTAGCGCCTTGTTGTAATTCTCTATCATGAATAGTGATTAAATGACGTAAGGATCGCTCTAAATCATAATCATATTGCAGTTGAATGCCTTGAATGAGATTTGATGCAGGCATTAAGACGTAAATGGTCACCTCCACACGTCGATGACCATCGGGTGCATCCACAGCTTTAATGGAACTGAGGTCCAAGTATTTGCCATCTCCTCGGCCAGAATCAACGGTTGAGTCGATATGCTGATAATGCTGCGGATTTAGTAACTCAGCTTGTGATACGGCTTGACCTTGTATCGGTAATACGAGGCAGGCTAATAACCATAGTGAAAGTAAATATATGCGTTTCATCGTCCACCTCACTGTACCACAATATCATCAAAATGCTGCTGATAGGCAGCCATAAACATAGCATCAGCTAAATTATACATAATAATATTCTTGCGATTGAGCGGAAGATTCCTAGTACCTTCCGAAGATGGGTTCTTCTTAAACGCACCATCCAGTGTATAAATTGCACTATCTGAATCAGACATAAATAAGCCCGACTTACTTTCACTAGCCTCAATCAAAGCCAGCATAGATGGACTAGGATTCATCATATTAGATGATTTAATCAAAGTCGCCAATGAATAGTTTGCATCATAATTAACAGTAAGCTTATTTTCCATAATCTCAGCCTGATAGTGCGACGTGTGTACCACATAATAAATAGCACTTAATGTATACTGTGGTGGCGCATACTTTTGAACCTTCACAGAATAGGTATTTAAATACACATACATACCACCACCATCATTAACAATAGCACTCGGTTTCTCATACTTATGCTGATGAACCAACTTAAACTGTGGTGATGTCTTCAGCTCCTGAAATGTAATTGCCTCTGTAGGCATGGTGAAAGCCAGCAACACAAGAGCTAGCATCAAAATACGTTGAATCATAAAAGCCTCTCTCAAAAAATGAATCTTGTCTCTCAATAAAATAAGCACAGTCTTATTAACATAAGTATACTATGCAAATAAGGCTGTGCCTATGATTAATAATTTTATAATTTAGTATATAGGATTTACCTATATTGATATTTATAAGATTTATCTCAATTTGACGATATATATCTTTATTCATATAATATAAGTAGATAGTCAGACGAGTCGTAACGTCAGGCTCATCTCTGAAAACAAAAAGCTTGAGAAATGGCCTTTCAGTTATCTAGTTACACTAGGCAACGGAGGGCTATTTGCTTTTTGTAAAGCAAATAAGGGCACTAAAGCTCCAAAAACAATAACCACATCCAGTAATGCAGCAAAGGCACGTTCTCATCAGTATATATACTATACTCTTGAGAACGTGCCTATTTATAACTAGGATCTCATAGGAGTAACACCTACTTATACCTTCTTACTATATTATAGTCACAATATCTATTTGCTTTTACAATATTAACACTAAAGAATCTATCATTCTCAACATTGCTTAACATGCATAGTATACATATTGAATATTCATTCTACGTATGTTTTAATGAAGACAAATACCATTCGTTTATGACAAATTAAATATTCATCCTTTATTAGAGAAATTCACTATATTTACACTACATAATAGGTCTTTACTACCATGCTTATATAAATCTTAAAACGCATCATGGTAGCTTTTTTATTACGTAAAGGAGTATAGATGTATGAGTAAGGAGAAATTAGAGTTTGTTGAACCAGTTGATACAAACACAGATAATGAGTATTCTAGAGAGCCTGTCCCGTTAGGAGCAAGGAAATCTTGCTTTTCTCTCACCATTGTTTGGACTGGATTCGTTTTTCTTGTTACTAGTATGATGGCTGGTGGTGGATTAGCGGCAGGGCTGACTTTCAACGAATTACTATTGGCCATGATTCTAGGCAACATTTTCTTATGTATCATTGCAGGGCTAGTGAGTGTAATCGCCTATAAAACAGGCCTTACCTTTGCCCTTTTGACTCGATACAGCTTCGGTCAGGAAGGATCTAGAATTGCCTCTCTCTTCGTACCTATCGTCAATCTAGGTTGGTACACGATTCAAGCGGCTTTATATGGACATTTTATTGCTCAAGTTTTTAACCTTTCCTACACAGGCGAAATCATTGCGATGATGCTCAGCGCCGTTATCATGGGTATCTTTGCAGTTCTCGGCATTAAATCACTTGCCGTATTTGGCTATATTGCGATTCCATCTATCGTATTCCTCTCCCTAGGAACAGCGGCTCGCTCGGTTCAAACAATCGGTGGCTGGCAAGAACTATTTAACTATGTGCCATTGCAACCTATCGATTTACTGTCAGGCATTACCATCGTTATCGGTACATGGATTTTGTCTACTGCTACATGTATCGCCGATATTATGCGCTATGGTAAAAGCAAGAAAGATGTTATTACAGCGAGCACAATTGGTCTATTAGGCGGCAATACCTTAATGATCAGCTGCGGTGCTATCGCAGGCGTTGCTATGAATGATGGTGACTTAATCAACGTACTATTAAGATTTGGTCTTGTATTCCCAAGCTTACTATTGTTGACTACAAATATCTTTACCACAAATGGTGCGAACCTGTATTCCACATCATTAAACCTAGCAAATTCTTTCAAACTAAACAGAAATATTATGCTAGCCGTGCTCATTGCTATCTCTGCATTAGCAACAATGACACAGCCATATAAAATTGACTCCCTCTTTGTATTCTTAAGTACACTAGGCATCATCGTTCCGCCACTATGTGGTATTATCTTAGCGGATTTTTACCTGGTTCATCGCGGAAAATATATCGATTACAACAAAGCGATTTTCAAAAAATGGAATCTAGTTCCATGGATCACATGGGCCATCGCATTGGTCTGTGTTAAATTCATACCATTCGGACTGGCTTCGCTGAACGGGATTGTAATCGGTGCCCTACTGTACGCAGTCATTACGTATATTGTTAAACCTAATGTTGTTAGGGAAAGCAAGGGGTGATTATCATGGCAATTCATAAACTATCTGCTATACTAGGCACAATCATTATGGGCATCGGATCCTTTATGACCTGTCTAGCCACAACTGAAAGCACCATTACCCTTGGTAACGGCATGCTCGTGGTGAGCATTATCATGATGGGATTTGGGTACTCGAAATGGCAGCCGTAAAAAATTAATGTTTATATAAAATAAGAAAAAGCACTATCTACAAATAATAAGATAGTGCTTTTTTGACCCCATTGGGGATTATTTAATTTAACCCAAATGAAAAAGGGGATGTAAACAATAAAAGCAGTAGTACGGTTTCCGTCCCCTAATGGGGATTATTTAATTTAACCTGCTGAATGTGAGCGTATCATGATTGGATATGAAGAGCATTGGTTTCCGTCCCCTAATGGGGATTATTTAATTTAACTTATATTTAATGGGCAAATATAGAAAATTACGTATGCTAAAAGTTTCCGTCCCCATCAGGGGATTATTTAATTTAACCGCATGCTTGATATATAATATCACACCAAGTTAACTTACGTGTTTCCGTCCCCATCAGGGGATTATTTAATTTAACACACAAGAGGAATACAGCGAACATCTTGACTGGCTAGACAGCGTTTCCGTCCCCATCAGGGGATTATTTAATTTAACTATTGCTGTTCCTACTACTAAACTTGAAGCTAAAGCATTGTTTCCGTCCCCATCAGGGGATTATTTAATTTAACATGTCATAACTAGGACAAGAATACATCTTCTTTTCCTCTAATGTTTCCGTCCCCATCAGGGGATTATTTAATTTAACCCTGTCTTTGAAACAGCAGGTATTTACTGATTCCAAAATACAAAAAACGGCGGAGATTACAAATTGATCCTAAAAGGAACTTTAGCAAGCTAAAATAACACCGTTAAACCGCACCACTATAACAACGGCGCAGATTTAATTTCTCAGGAATTAAATTCTAGACCCATTATATCATATAGGGAAATATATACTACAATAATAGAATCATCAATACAAAACATCAAACCCTGAAATACTTTTACCAATATTAATGATTCTATTATTGTTAATTACACCTCTACATAGTAACAGTATTAATCGAGAGTAACTATTTATATCTAAAGTACGATGCAGTCTTGTTCCTTACGTTCTCCAATTCCCCAAGTATAGATATTTATAATGTCATCAAGGACATAGACTCGTAAGGAGTCCTCTATAGGATTAATCATCTTACTAGCTCGCCGCATCATAGCATCATATTGCTTCCTATTAAGCAATGCTTCAAATGCAGACTTTTGGACACGAACGCCATAACGCTCCAAGCATTTAACAAGACGGTTACGCGTTTTGTTATCCACCACATCATAGATAACTAGGACGATAAACTTTTTCATATCAGTGAATCTCCAATGGCGTATACAAATCTACATCTTCGTGTATAATTGCACTAGCAAATTGCTTACACTGTTTATAGATAGATTCACGATAGCTTTTACAATCATCAATATATTGATTTTCAGAACGAATTTTCTTATTATAGGCCATTAAAAATGCCTTACGCCCCTCTGCTGTCAGGTAGCAACCTTTATCAGAATTATCAAATTCGGATAAATCTACCATATTACGGCTCACCATAGATAGCACCATAGAATCTATAATTGGCGCCCGCCATTCTTCAATTAAGTCAGATGCGAGGGCTGGATGACCTTTAGCTAGACTATGCATGACGCCTACGAATGGATGGAGACCTGCATTAATAACACCAGCCAAGATTTCATTAAACAGCATGCTGTAACCTAATCCGAGCATAGCATTAAACGGATCTCGAGGCGGTTGTTTTGTACGTTTTGTAAAAGCAAAGGCAGATGGCACAATTTTACCTAGTGCTTCAAAATAAAGACGACTTATCAGACCTTCATAGCCCATGAGTTCAGATACACGCATACATTCACCAATATGGCTACGTACAGATTTAATATTCGCAATTTGCACATCTATATTGATATCCTCTTCTAGATTTCGTGCGTAGCGACGAAGAATAGTCAGCTGATTACGCACCTTTGCCCGAATAATTTTACGTGACATAGCCACTCTAAATGCATTATCATCTAACAAATCAAATTGCTTCTTATGTTTGTTAATGTCAATAGTATTAGTATTGATTATAGTACCAAAATACTTTCCATAACCAGATAGCCATGTAATAGGTACACCACGTTCAATAAAATCAGTTACCAATGAGCTTGTTATAGATACTGAGTCAAAGACAGTAATATCTTCGATTCGCTCTAAAGGAACCTCGAACAATACCTCATTATTACGACCAACTACAACATGACCACCGTCACGCTTGATAAACGATCCTGCTTCTGTAACATATAGGGATGACATATAGTCGCCTCCTTTTATACAAATGAATATGCTAAGGAATCAATTTAGGTCTAAAGATGATAACGATTGAATTTCTACAGCAGTACAAATGTCTTAGCCTTCACATCGCCTCCAAATACTACTAAGAATTAAAACTTTTTTCTTCATTATATATTCATTTTCAATTTAATCCAATAGAAAACCACCAAATCTATACAAAAAACCAGTATATTCACTAAAAAGAATATACTGGTTGTATTTTTGTACTCATATGAGTTTTGAGATAAGAACCGACTTCTAGTGGGGATTATTTTATTTAACACATTAGAGCAAGCCTCGACATCATTAGACGAGTTGAAGAACGAGTTTCCGTCCCCTAATGGGGATTATTTTATTTAACACACTAATGGCCTACTGTGCAATCCCAGTACAGAATGATTCTGAGTTTCCGTCCCCTAATGGGGATTATTTTATTTAACGCAATTAATTTCTTTACTCCATACATATCTTCCTTCGATGGAGTTTCCGTCCCCTAATGGGGATTATTTTATTTAACGCGGTATGTATAAAGGCGTAAACCGCCTAAGCGATGTTAAAAGTTTCCGTCCCCTAATGGGGATTATTTTATTTAACTCTGTCTTTGAAACCACAGGTATTTACTGATCGGAAAATGCAAAAAACGGCGAAAATTACAAAACTGACCTAAAAAGCACTTTAGTCTACTAAAATAACGCCGATAAACCGCATCATTATCACAACGGCGCAGATTTGGTTTTCCGAGTTTTAAATCTAGCTACATTATACCATAAACAAAAGAAATAGAACCATTAGCATTAGTGAGATAGCTCTATCAATATATCAAACTAAAAATAATGGTTCTATTAATATACTATAAACGGTAAGTGCTGTTACAACCCAACGAATGGGGGGCACATATCTTTGTGTCTCTGCACTGGTTTCAATACCGTAAACGGTAAGAACTGTTGCAACTATCTAAAAGATAAAATGTATGAGTTACAATTAGAAGCGTTTCAATACCGTAAACGGTAAGAACTGTTGCAACTAACGAAGAACCAGCTGTATGGATAGTAGGTAATTCATAGTTTCAATACCGTAAACGGTAAGAACTGTTGCAACTTTGGTTGGTTGGTTCTGATGCTGACATGTATGAGTTTCAATACCGTAAACGGTAAGTGCTGTTGCAACTAATCGTAGCGGAGATTGGTTGCAGCACAAGGCCACGTTTCAATACCGTAAACGGTAAGTGCTGTTGCAACGAGCCAGAAATGGCAGAATTCATTCGTTCTTTAGTAGATAGTTTCAATACCGTAAACGGTAAGTGCTGTTGCAACCTGACAATGATGAGAATGTCGAGAAATTATTGTATCGTTTCAATACCGTAAACGGTAAGTGCTGTTGCAACTTCACACTATCCGTCTTGAACATCAATATTTCCAACGTGTTTCAATACCGTAAACGGTAAGTGCTGTTGCAACAAGATGCGGAAGAATATGGAGACAGTCGCCAAAAATGGCTCGTTTCAATACTGTAAACGGTAAGTGCTGTTGCAACAAGTATATATCTTTGTCATAGAGAATAGGAGGTGAAACTAGTTTCAATACCGTAAACGGTAAGTGCTGTTGCAACACTTTCGCTCACTGCTGTTGACACAGCATCTCTAATGGTTTCAATACCGTAAACGGTAAGTACTGTTGCAACTTTACTGGCCAACTTATTGGCTTTCACACTACCTTAAGTTTCAATACCGTAAACGGTAAGTACTGTTGCAACTAGAAAATTTAAAATATGGATGCATCGAAAAGGATTCGTTTCAATACCGTAAACGGTAAGTACTGTTGCAACTCCTTCGTTACAATGAATTTGTTTTGATGACTGGTTCTATAGTTTCAATACCGTAAACGGTAAGTACTGTTGCAACTAATAATGGAGGAGAAAATGAATAGTATTTTAAGTAAGTTTCAATACCGTAAACGGTAAGTACTGTTGCAACTATAGAAATCATTTACTTCATCTTTAGTTTCATAGTTTCAATACCGTAAACGGTAAGTACTGTTGCAACCTACAACACCAGCGGTCTAAAGATGAACATTGGATATGTTTCAATACCGTAAACGGTAAGTACTGTTGCAACCAAAACTAAGTAAAGGGAATATTAAGGGGAATTATGTAGTTTCAATACCGTAAACGGTAAGTACTGTTGCAACCTATTTTGTTTGTTGAAAGAGGAGAATAAAAATATGGATGTTTCAATACCGTAAACGGTAAGTACTGTTGCAACAGCAGGCCTCAGTATTCCAGTATTCATAGGGCTTAAAAATAGGTTTTGGCAAACCTCACACCGTAAACGGTCAGATTGAGCTCCCATGGGATTAAAAATGCCGATGAGCATAGGTAAATACTAGTGGTAAATGATTTTTATAAGGTTACAGTAATTATAAGGTTTTTCAAATTTTACGTCAATATTTAATTCATTTTCTTTTCATTATATTTTAAGGAAATACTATTAATAAAAGTTTGATAGTTAATTTTTTCAATAAATAGTTTAAACAAAAGAACTCGCCTAACGTTTTGTTAGACGAGTCCTTTTTATTCTTTAAGACATAAAGATCATAACTATATAGTTATGTTTTAGTCTCATAACCTCAATCTATAAATAAAATTTTGTATGGAAATCTTTATAAAAATAGGTATATAAATTTCTCTATATAGTCTCTACTTATACATATAAAATACATACTTATCTAATGCTTTTTTATATTCTTCTATGGTGTCATAGGTCACGGTACTATCTTTAATCCAGTCTTCAAATTTCAGATCTGGACCACTATAGCCAAAGTCTTTGTAGGTCTTCCATATGCCACCATGTTGTTCTTCGTATTGTTTCCAACGTGCTTCGCCAAAAGAAGCCATGGAAAGGGCTTTATGATAGTGCTCTTTTGCTATTTCTATATTTCCTAACGTTTCATTAACTTGAGCTATTATATAGCAATCGAAGAAAGGCCATGTATATCCACTAGGTGCATCCTCCATAGGTTCTTTCTTATTAGGAAGAGCCATATCAAATTCTTTTTTATATTTCTCAGCTCGTTGCATATCTCCAAAATGAACAGCTAGCTTAATCATATAGTTAGCACATAGCTCATAGTCATTTATGCCATAGAAAATAGGTATATAGTCCTGTTTTTCCCATTGTTCTGCCAATTCATTCCAAAATTCTTTATCAATATCATCTAAGTAGAACGCCCATAACGCTTTCACCCATAAATAGAAATCTCTGTTAGAATAATTTTCACAATATTTACCATCTTCACCGTATAACAGTATATTCTTTTGTACTTTGTAATCTGAATCTATCTCTAATATTGGTGGATACAGCTCTTTAATATAACGCTCATAGCCAAGTTGATTATTCGTTTCTATGTAATAATGTAGCAATGCATAGCGTAAATTTTCTATATTAAAAGCATGTTCTGGATCGTCTAAATTCTCAAAAATAGAATCTATATGTTCTTTATACAAAACTGGATCCTGCTGTTGCATAACCATTAAATCTTGTAGTATTGCCTCGGTCCTTTCATCGCCTAAACAAGCATAGGCTAGTGCTCGATACCACTGAGATATGCGAGATACTTTCACTAAATACTCAACTTGCCAAGTATCTGTCACAGAAATTTGTACCTTTGCAAGTTGAGCATCTAACTTGTCTACAATCGGTAAAATAGAGGCATACATACGTCTATTAAAAGCTTTTCGGCATGCATCAATCATACAATAAAATGTACAGCACAAGCGCACGTCTAGGGTTAGTACAGTTGCTAAGTCTTGCTGCTTATAGATATCTCGTCCATCCAAGCGCTTTTCATATATTTCCTCAAAAATAGACTGCACTGCCTCATCATAGGTGAGTATAAAGTTCAGATAAGCTTTACGTTGCTCATTTTTTGGAGATAACTGAACTAACAGTTTTTCTCTTGTAAGGTCTCGTACAAGGTTATCAAGTAAAGGTCCCACAAGATATTGTTTCTCATAGCCGATGACCCCATGTCATAGGATGGAAACTCATCATTATAAACGTTAAGAATCTGTGAATAATCATGTATAGCATAAGCATCTAATATTTTATCTACCCAAATATTACATTCATCATAAATGGATATGGCAAAACATCTATTGTTAATCATAAAACACTTATGTAAACTACAACACATCTCACAGACAAATGGATTCTCTGTTAAAGCAGCTAACTGTTCACTCTCTGTATCACCTTCCATTGCTTGTACCATGTAAGCACCAAAAGCATCAGCGATTAATAGAAACTCTGTATTAATTATCGTAGGTTCGTCCATGGTATAGGTATTGGGGATTGAGGAAACCGACAATGGAGATGGTACTGCTTCACGCTCGAGATCTTCAAAAATCTGTTGAACTGTTGTAACAGATAAGGTGGTATCAATATGAAATGCACCGTCTAAATAACCAAAAAAAGCGTCCGGTTCAAAGAAGGTCTTTAAAAAATATCTAAGCATATGATCGAATATATACTGAGCCTCCTCTTTAGGAGATTGATGTGTCGGGAATAGCATATCCCTACCTCGATAGCTTTTATACATAGGATATATAGTATAGTATCCATCACGAGGTTCAGATAATAACGGTTTCCCATTATAGGTACCATGACTAATAAACTCTGGCAAACACTTGATGATTTCTGTTCGCAACTCCTCTATAGGCTTTCCCCAGTCATTACAAAGTGCTTTTACTAAGGCACGAATACGTTTACGCTCTACATCATAACTTTTTCTAGCCTGCTCCACATCCTCTTCTTCATCAGGTGGGAAACTTCTATCTGATACATAAAATTCCAAGGCAAGCAAAAATGTCGTTGTTTCCTTACCTTCTATGGGTGGAAACAACGATGGTCGAATAGCATTAAATATACCTGTTGTACTTAAGGTTAAAAATCTCATAAATCCTCCTTGTGCATAATACTACATAATAACAAACTCTCTTTATTCAAACGGTTTAATATATAACAACTAATCCCTTTATCATTACAGCCAACTCCTATTTATCATATTTCAACTAGTTCTACAGCCATTACGGTCAGTCCTAGTTTTCGCAGATGATTAATCACCTCAGGATTGTCTTCGTGAAAGCATAATTCCTCAGGCTCACAATCAAAGAGCACACAGAAATCTTGTACCGCATGGGCTACATCATTCGCTGTCTTATTGCTAAAGCGTATTGCCCTGTAATCAGTAACCATATGGTGTCTTAGCAACATGCGAATCCGTTCAGGATTGGCCGCTGTCCATAAGGCACATCGCTCACTACCAAATGTTCTGAGTACACGTGCAACCGATTGGTTTAACCGAGATACATCCAAATGGTTTTCTACATATGCCTGCTTAAGGCTAGCAATATGGATTAAGTTGGATCTTGTCAAATGAGGATACCAGTCCTGTACAATTTTGCTCGTAATACGCGGCACGACCTTACGAGGTTCTAATGCCATACATGCCAAAGCGTGTACATAGCCAGCTGTATTTAATTTGTTGGTAAATACCAATGTATTATCTACATCTACAATGTGAAACATAAGAACCTCCTTTAGTCATATTAAATATTAAAATAATTTTTGCTGTGCCTCTAATGCAGGATTAACAAGGTCCACCAAATCTTCCACCGTTACCGATGTATGCCCTACTGCACCTCCCCCACTTGGATTTGTCACCAATTGTTTTGCTTTTTGCTGTGAAAGTAGGCTACGATTCAGTTTCATCTCAAGCACTTCGCCATCTGTCGTTTCATCATACATAGCACAGGCTAAATGTCCATAGGAGTGTGCTTTGCCCATAGCATGACGGGAACCACTATCTCCATCTCGGCCTTCATAACTAGCGATGAGTACTACAGCCTTGGCAAATAGCGCTTGCAATCGATCTCGCTCTACATAACGATTAATGGCTTCATGACGACTACGTGGCCCATTGTAGTATTCAGAAATAACAAGACCACCTTTTTCGATAATTTCCTGAGCCATGTCCCGATGGGCTGCTGGTGAAATCGCATCTAACGGCGATGGCAAGATGGCAATAGTCTTTCCACCACGCTCCATACATACCGTATGCCCGATGGCATCACAACCTTTAGCAAGGCCGCTTACGATGTGCTGACCGTGATGAACCAAATACTCAACAATCTTGCTTTCACGAGCAATGAGAGCCTCATTCGGCGTTGTATAACCGATGACCGCCACATTGCGATTTAAATCGCTCAACAGAGACAAGTCACCCTTATAAAACAAAAGATAGGGACGATCGCCCTTAGGGGCACTTTCATTAATAACTGGAAACTCCGCATCAAAGCAGCATACTGCACCGTCCATCCAGTCCATGTCATCTACCGCTACGGATAGTTCATGCACTACATCATCGATGTTGGGAATGTCGCTCATCATGGCGAGGAATTCATCCTCTGTTTTCCAGTTATCGTGAAAGCTTTTTCTCGTTGTAATGCGGCTCGTCGTATTATGGACGGCCCAAATTTTTAAAGCTATCGGTGAAATGTTCATATTATGCCCCTTTTCTATAAGAAGAACGACGGTAGGTGTACGCTACAGCGTAGAATACAACACGAGCTGCGCCCGCATCATATAACGCCTGAATACAATCCTCATCAACGTTCACTGTTTTTGTATAAATATCATCAATTAAAATAACAGTTTTCCCTCGAACTAAATCGGAAGCGATATGACAAGTGTCATTTGTAATCCCTACATAGGGCTCGCTACCACAATTATCAAAGCCTGGTAAAAATTTATGAATATGTGTTGTCTTCGTATCTGTATGTCGCGTAATACATCCAATGCCATCTGTGATACCTGAGTATCCGTTAGCCTGTAGTATTCTGACACACTCTTGTACCGCGTCGCGGAAGCCTAATTGATGAGGTGACACAAGTGCTTTCGATCGAGGTACAACGGCAACAACCGCCTCCTCAAGGCCTTCAGCTTTCATAATATCCGGTATATCCCTTCTCACTCTATCATACACTTCCTGACGGGCAGATTTTAGGACACTAGGACAATAGTTGTTCAATGTATTTTTTAAGGTATTAAGAAAATCAGGATTTCCTGGCTCACGAAAGCGCAAATACAGGTCACGGTAATAACCAACACAATCACGAGATAAATATTCATTGCTAGATAAAGTAAAACGTCTAATTAACTGTTCCATAAGAACCTCCATGTGTACAAAATACAAATAACAAAACTTCAAACTATAGAATAAAACAAACAACACTCACAAAAAACATCAATTAAAAACAATACCAATTAACTAACACAAATTCTAAAATTACTGTTAAACCTGTAGGGTGAGCATCACTAAATTTCAAACCGTCAAAGACGGTCTCAAAACCCTAATGGGTTCATGCGTGTAGAAAGGAGAAATTTTATTTTAAAAAGGAGAACTATCATGCTCATAGAAAGGAGGTAAAATGACTACTCGATGCTTCCCCCCTCAGACTTAACTTGTGTGTTCATTATACGGATTAAACAAAAATAGAGATAATCAAAAAAACTAGGAACAAAAAAGAGGTCTCAAAGACATCTATAACAGATGCCTTTAAGACCTCTTTGCTTGAGAGTAACTATATTTGAACTCCCATAGAATTCAGTTGTACGGGCTATAAACCCTATTTGTTTTGTAATGTCACACGCACTTGACCAAGACTTTGGCTAGACAAACGACCTATGCCACAATGCTGTCCAAAAAGAGCCAAAATAGTAATCAGTTGATTTTCTTCTTCTGTTAATTTGGAGATATTAAAGGTAAACTTACCTACAAAACCAGTAAGCCCTCGATCACGACCATAAAACACTCGCTTTGTATGACCTTCCCAACGTTCAAGAGTAACCTTCTCAACGACCGTCCGTATTAAATCCTTATTTAATGCATCGGTCATATCACCAGCATTCCATTTGTCTACAAGTGAGGAAAAAATAAGACTTACTGTAGGAAAGGTTATATCTCCATGTGTCCCATTAAAGGATGTAGGCATCATAACTTCAAAAGTAATACGTCTCACCTGTTTTGCAGAAAGGCGCCGACTAATAAGCTCCAGTTCATTATCTACTTTCAACGGTAGATTAAACGGTGCCCCGTAACGAACCCCTACAATTATAGTTCGTAGTCTACCAAAGACTACTTCTAAGCCCTCAGATATACCTTCTAGTAATCCCCATAACTCACTATGCCATGCAGAAACATGTAAATATAAGATATCCCCACGTCGAATGATATTATCTTGACGAGACTCTTTAAAGGATAATTGTAGTGAGAAAGGCTTTATTCCTTCCATATCATGCCACCATGTAGCCTCATCTGCATCTATATGACTAAGAATAGAGAAGATTGCTGCATGTAGATATCGCCCAGGAAAGGCAGGCAAGCTGCCTCTATTTTGAGCTTCTAAAGCAATAGAAACTGTGCCGAGCATTATTTAGACCACTTTGCAATGAAGGATTTAGGTGTATCTAGCTTACTACGGAATCTGATACGAGGATCCATTTTATTATTCTTAATAGTCATCATAGAAATACCTTCAGTCCAGTTTTTAGCCGTATTTGGACCATTAGCAATATTCCAATCTAGCATCATGAATAAATCATCTAGCATAGCTTTATAAGAGGATATGTTAGAACCTAGTACATTATCGCGATATTGCATGAATGATTCTACATATTCTTTAGGCGTAGTCGTGCTATCTCCAGTATTCCAAGTATCACCACCGAATAGGCTGCCATAGCGTTCTTTACTATCGAAAACCGTTACAGCAGACTCTAGTTTAATACTACCAAAACCGATGGATTTTCCCATACCAAGTTTATAGTATGTACGACGATTACCGCCAGAGTAATGATCTAAATCTAGGGACATTAACAATGCACCTAGCTCAACGCTGCTTAATCGGTCAAAATGAATGCGGCTTTTAAAGGTAACGCCAGTATCAACTGGACGAATTTTACGAGTACCTTTAATAGCTTTTTCCTCTTCTGTACGAGTCCAATCTTTTGCTTTTGCTAAAGGTTGATGCCAGTACATTTTATAACCGCGAATGGATGCCCCTTCATGCCCCCAATGGTTATAGGTAGAGTGATTATCTACATCTTGCTCCAAATACAATTGAAAGGATGTTGGATTAGGCCCCATCAATGGATGTGGATAATCAGATTGGCACATTCTCACAGGTCCCACAACATGAGCATCGGAGAAGGATAAGCGGCCAGCCCAATTATCGCCATATCCAAATACACTATCACAAAGATCCACACCATTATTATGTTGTTCTAATGTAGTTGGTAAGTGGTCGCTAATTTTCAAGTCATATGCAATACGATAGAATCGACCATGACCAAAATGCTCTACAATACCATCTTTTTCAGAGAAGAAACATGGTACTACAAACTTAACATCATTACAACGAGTATAATTCTTGGCTGCATCACCAGATTTACCGACTTTTTTATCCAATAGGTTTAATGTACCACGATTTTTATCATCTTTATAACTGTCGATACATTCTTGAAGAATCGGAATGCGCTTACCTTCAAAATTACCAGGTCGAGTAATGCGCATATAAGACATTTTAGAGTTCATTCTACCAGTATGGATGTTTACATACTGATCCATCCAGTCAATAGATGGAGTATCTTTCTTCTTCTGCATTTCATAATCGTCAGAATAAGACATTTTTCTAGATTCACTAGGTATAGCAAAATAGTTATTATCTACAGTTTGAATGATAAAGCCAGGTGTTGCTTTTGTGGCAGCCTTCATTTCACCTTTGCCATTCTTTTCCATCCCTACCATACGAGCAGCGTAGTAGTCTTTAAGGGATTTAATAGAACTTGCAAAATCACGGAAATACAGATGTCTATCTTCGAAATCACCAAGACCTGTACCTCGTTGGTAAGGTCTAAAGCTACTAGCTGTAACAATCTTGAAGATTTGTTTTACCATACCTTTAAGGCTTGCCCCTGGAATTGTAGGATTATCTTGGCCACCATAAAATTCAAGTGGTGTATCCTCGTCTTGCTTAGACGGCCCACCAATGAATAATGGTGTTTCAGTAGTAATCGTAAGGTCAATATAGCCTGTATGTGTGTCAGATTGTTGTACATGATCACAGTATGCTTTTAGCACATCTTTTGTAACCCCTTCAAAGTGACCATTGTAAAACTCAGCTGGAATTACATGCTCTGGCAAACGTACAAAATTATACGCTACACTTGCTGGCTCACTTGGGTATTTGCTGTTACCACCACTACGGTTACCACCTTGATTATTGTGGGAATTATTATAGCCACCAGAACGATTTTGACCGCCACGATTGCCACCGAAATGTCTTTCATTGGCTACTTTTTCAACATCCATCCCTGGATTATTTCGTGCAAAGAAGGCCGCGCTAGCAGCATGTCTATTTTTACTTTTACCTTTACCAGCCATACTAGACCTCCTTATCTACGATTTTGACATATCGATAATCTGTATAGCTCGCTTGATGATTATCTAAATAGCCAATGTAATTACGTGTCGTTAAATAACAGTATTGTTTTGTAGTAGACACAGGGATAATTTGTGAAAGTTTACGGCCTGTATCGACTAAGCTTGTAAAGCCTTCTACTCGGTTCAACTGAGTAAGACCTGCATCAACTTCACCAATCATACGAGAGGAAGAGTCAACGTATGTTACAGGTTCACCAGCTTCATCGTTAATATAGCGATATACAATCTCGCCATGTTGTACAGTGAGACGCAACTCTTCAGTTTCATTAAAAATACGCATATCTTGTAGATACGCCAAGTCTACATCAATTGTACCATCAGAAAATTGGAAGCCACTTTGCTTGTAATAGCCCCATTTCACTTCATGGACAGACCAAGTAATAACTCGGCCCTCTTGCTTCATGTATTCATTTACTACAGCTAGTACGTTCACATTAGCTGTAGGTCCACATGTGCCGCAAGTACGTGTATATACACCTTCATGGCTATGTAATTGTTTACTCATGAGCGCCCTCCTTAGCTAACATTGTATCTTCTGTAGATTGATGTAACGCTTGAACCAAAGCTTCAAGTTTAGTAGCTTTACCTTCCGTAACCTTACCAGTACCATCGACACTATAGCTTTCACCATGATATTGAACAGTAACAGTGTTACCTTTAATACGGCCATAACCGATTGTACGATTAGCGCCCAACGTAATTTGACCTGTCATAAGATCTTTTACGAGGAGCAATACAAGGCCCGCTTCACTATCACTACAGTCTTTAACAGTCATGCGCAAAGGGAATGCTAACTGTTTACCTTTCCCCTTACGCACAGGATGGTCTTGGAATAAAGCACCATTCATGGCGCCGCCTGTAAAACGGTCCACGCGAATGCGAGGTTGCTCCTCTTGGGCAAAGGATTTATCAAAGTAAACTTCATCTACCATGACACGACCTTTACGGCTCTCCTTTGTTTTCTCGATACTATAGCCAAAGAGTGTATCCACCGCTTGATTGCTACGGCCTAAGGCCTGTAATATACGGCTACAATGGTGACGTAATACGCCCTTAATGGATGTACCTGGAATAAAGAGAGCTACGGACTTATCTTCCCACGCCTCTTCGAAGATAGATTTAATAAGAACTGTATCTTCCAAGCAGCATTCCATATCAATAACGAGATCTTTATCCGCCACCATGCGTCGCTCAGGAATAGCGACAGATGTACCTGCTTTGCGTAATAACCACCCTTTTACATGTTCTGGCTTAGTGAAGTCATAATGCTCTAAAGAAATATCTTTACATGCTATGCGACCTAAACCATTCACCGTACGAGCACCAATGGATATGCCGTTTTTAAGTAGATTAGCTAACGCTACAAGAGCTCGCTCAATCTTATCCGCTTGATTTTCGTGGCATTGACGAATCACGCAATCAATACGCAATCGACCAGTCGCACCAGACTCGATTACTTCGAAGTCATATTTTGCGCCATCTTTAGTGACACCACGCACATCGTCTATACAGATGCCATCACGAACGACAATATTTGTATTATCTAATGGAATATCGTTGATCTGTAATGCACTTTGTGTACCTTTATCATCAATAGATCCAAACAATACATCTTCAGATACAGGTTCAAGGCCTTGAATCGCTTGGCGCAATACGCCTGCTAAGGATGTGCCAGGAATGAATGGTTGACCATCGTGATAGGTTACCACAATATCATCTACCATATCATTTAAAATATCATTACTAACACCAGCTCGAATAACGAGAGGGCTTGTGAGTTTGACAATACCAGTTAGAGTGTACCGCCCCATTACACTTGCAGAGTTTAACATACGACGGTCCTCCTTACTTAATCTTTCTAATATGTCTAAAGAAATATGTCCAATATTCGTAGGCCACTACATTTGAAAGTTTTTGTTTGTCGAGCCCTACCATATCGACTAATTCAGCAGGAATTTCGTAGTATGTTCCACTTTCACCAGATTTTGCCAAACAAGCTGCCACTAATGAAGGAGCATCAAAATCGATGATATACTCCATCAAGTTAACTCGTTTTGTTTCACTGCGTGTATAGGCATGCTCTAAATGGAACTCACGTAAGTTCTTTTCAATCACTCTTGGCTCGTTTTTCTTTTGGCCTTCTGCTTTCTTGTCTTCCAAGAATTGTTGTAATTGCTTATGACCAGTTTCATGATTTGTGCCAAGTTCAGCCAATAAGACAGATGCAAAATGTTTAGATACACCAGCTCTAGTCATAGTACGTTTGATATACGCATCTACATCGTGAGCAGCACGCAAACGAGCATTTACAATAACTTGTTTTTCCAATACTTTTTTTGCAATATCTTGGGTTGGCGTATGTAAAGATTTGAGCTTAGGTTCTTCTTGTTTACCTAATTTCACCATCTTGAACTCGCCAGGAGTCCATAAACGGCCTTGGCCGTAGCCCTCTTGAAGGCGTGTCCCCATGCCGTTATACAAGATATGTTGTAGTTTATCTAGATCATCTTGAGACCAACCGGATGCCTTTACAAGCTCTACGATACTACCAGCAGATGCGGACGCTTCAGCGCTACTACGAACGCCCCAAATACTATTAAAACTTTGCTCCTCTTGATAAGAAGCAAACACAGCGCCTACAGAAATATCTGAACCGATCGTTTGTACTGCTTGTGCCACTACATGCCCAATAGATTCATTACCTAATACTAATGGTGTATGAAGGCGCACATATACAGAATTGCCACTGTTTACCGGCGTTGGAACAGGTGTAATATCACCAATTTCAACGAGACAATGACCATATTCAGTGCGACGAGACCGACCAATATGACAATCCAACTGTTTAGGGAATTGACGAACAAACTCTTCTAATACAGCTTTAGGCCCCACCACAGAACCTACAAACACTTGATTTGGCTCAAGGTATTCATAGTTGAAAATATTCCTATCTATACTGCGACCTTGCACACGCTCTTGCTCTAAGGAACGAGACATATGCAATTTAATAGCCGTTTCAATTTGGACAGAGCTACATTCTTTGCCATCTACCACCACAAAACCTTTAAGACCTTTAAAACCCAAAAGATCTTTTCCTGTGTAGAAGTCTACGACATCATCACTAGCATAGCCTTCAGCATTTTTGTTCTTCTGCAAGCTCAACGGTGCTGGGAAAGACGTACCTTTTGGCGTATGCTTATAAGCCGCAACAAAACGTAAGTCACCATAGAATAACTTCATAAAATCTTCGTTTTTATGAGCTTCTCTGCCTAGCTTGTGAGAGGAAATGAACTGGGATGCAAAAAGGCCGCGCAAAACTCGACCATCAATGGAGCCACGCGTAGATGTTAATACGCCAGCCGTAGAGGAGTTCGCAAGAAGCGTTGGGGATTTAACGGTAATCGTAATATTTACTTGTTCCATAATGTACCCCCTACAGTTTCTAAATCAAAAGATGTATCATCAATCATACATTCTACTTGACCAAAGCCGCGGTTACGTTTACCACCAATGCCAGTCAAATTGCGTACCGCACATGCTAAAATCAATCGTTCTGTTTCCGTCATATCTTCCACACCGATTTGACCACTGAAAGCAAGACCTCTATTGAGAACGCGAGAGTTATGCAACGTCCCCTCTAAAGCTGTACCTGTCACTTGATCGATAGATGTGTAATAACGCATAGATGTGTACTCTTCAAGAACACGTTCCTTCGTAAACACTGCTGGATAGTGCTGCTCAAGAGCGGCTAATTCACTAGCTACCACATCATAATCAGCAATTGTTAAATTAAAAATAGATAATCTAGGATTATCCTCTGCACCTTCAAGGCGATTAAACAATACCTTTACATCGTCAATGGTAAAAGTATTCAAACAGGCAGCCTGCATCATTTCAGCTACTTCAATGGCACTTTCATATAAAACACCACGCACACGTTTAGCAGGAATAAAAGGAATTCCATAACAATCATGGACGATAGTGCTGTCCGTGTTGACATCGCCTTGGCCAGACATAAGCATCGTTGGCGACAATAATTTAATAGTTAATGTGTACATACTTACTCCAATCCAGGCAAAACATAATCCATTAATTCTATGGCATCAACATATGGCGTACGCATTTTACCATCCACCTTAGCCCATAGTCTTTCTTTGAAAGCATCCCAACCAGTTACAGTAGGCATAAATTTATCAGTGTTGCGCAGTTGCTCGAGGAATACAGTCCACATATGTTCATTATCTTGTAATACAGAACGCAATTCTTTGACCTTATTATGAGCCAATAAGTCACCTACATAGCCCTTATCTTTAACCAAATTGAATTGACCTGTACAATCTAACAATTGATGTAATGCTTCCATATCCTTAGTAGCATTAGTATCTGTAGCACCATATACACGATAAGGGCCAAAATGCATATTACCTGTTAAACTGCTATATTCATTAGCGAAGAACTGCTCCAATGTAGGCGCTGTTTCGCCATGAAGGAAGGCAAAGTCCATCCAACAAGATTCTTTAACCTTGTGCGCCGCATTATACTCGCGCATTTTAGCTTTAGCGCTATCACAAAGCTGCTCTGCCATTTCATAGCCTCTAAAAAATGGGTAAGACGTAGGAATTACGGCAATACCAGCACAAGAAGAAATGGACATACCGTCCTTATCACTCAAGAGTTGTTGCATTAAATAGTGAGAGGCTTGCACCGCAATACGAGCATTACAAATAAACGTAATATCGTCACCACCAACAATGATTGGACGGATTGGCAACATATTATGTTTTAACTCCAAATGTTCATCAATGATATCGTATTTAGCAACAATCCATTCTACTAAAGCTTTGAAGCTCTCCAATGTTTTAGTAGCGACATGTTTAGATAAAGCGCTACGTTCTTCTAATGTTTTACACTGTCTGAAATGAGCACCCATGTTATTACCATCGATATGAACAATAGCAATATCATTAATGCCTGTTTTACTCTTGTCGGTAGATTGATTTTGACCTAACTCTTCAAGTTCAGAAGGGAATACCCAATCTGTAATTTCCGTACCAAATAAATCTTTTTTAAGGCGTGATGTAGCCGCATCAAAAACTTCAAACTTAGATGTAAAAGATGTAGCTACTAAGCTCTTATCTTTACCAAAGCTTTGCACTGTATCTGCCACATCACCACTGAAGTCACAAATGGTTGTCAAACCTGTATTGGCAGGATGCACAATTGGATTCAATGCAAATTGATTAGCTTTCAATTGTTTATATAATTGGCCAAGATCTGCAGAAAACTGTGTTCCATCAAGAGTAATGTGACCAGTTGTGGCACCTACTTTTAGACCTGGATACTGCACCAAGACTTGAGTCGTAAAGTTCTTAACAATATCTTGAACCAAACTTTCATGTTTATCATCTACAAGAACCAAAGCATTACCACCACCAATATACGCCACGTATACAGGTTTAGGCAGAGATGTAATTCTATCACTGCGAGTTAACCAAGTTGTAGCATCTGCGTCTACGCCTAGTTTCTCGATGATTTCTTTACACAATACATCCTCAAACAATCTATCCACAATAAACGATGCTCCAACATTGGCCTTCAGTTTATTGTTAGCAAAAATATACTTTTGAATAGACTGCACATCAAACAATATGGCATTTACTTGCATAGGCTCACTCCTTACCTATTAACACAACATTTATAAATGACAATATTCTCGAAATTGAACAAACTGAAAATTGACGATTTTCTCATTTATGCCTGCTTCGTAAGATTCACTCACCAAGCGCTCACTAGTGGCCGCTAATACTGTAATCCCCACTGCTAATAACCGTTCCACTAAAGCGTGACAGTATACAAATTCCCCCTGGCACAAGACAGCCTGTGGATTGAGACTTATAATCCTCCCTGCATATTCCTGTACTAGCTGCCCAATTTCACCAGATGGTAACGCTGGATCAATGAGGGGAAACGGTATATCTACCACCTCACCATATTGATGAGCTGCTGCCAACTGTTCATCCGACCAATATTGAGAAGGATGATTCGTATGATTGATAAACATAACCACTCCTCACTATACAAACCACAAAACAAAATTCATTTATTATTCATCTTTAATAATAGCAAATCGTATAAAAAAAATCACTCATAAATACATGATTTATGAAAGATTTTTCATATTTTATAAATTGTATATAATTACACGAATGTATAGGCTGATACCATATTTTTACATATACATCGGCCCCTACTATCAAGATATATTCTCAGATTTTTCAATATCTACTGTTTCACCTAACGATTTGAGATATGAAATAAAAGCTTGTATTTCTTGTTGAATCCATTTTCTTGGTGCTAGATTATCAAGGCGAGAAAGCTCCGCTTTCATATAGTCCTCATAAAGCTCCACCCATTTCTTATTGGCCTCCTTAGATAAAAAACAACCTCGTTCTGACAGATCAAAATCTTCAGGGAGTATCATATGACGATTCAATAGTTTTAATACAAAGCGATCGATTATATCTTGTCTAAATATATCCATCACATCGTACACTAAACTATCCTTCCGATTATTCGTACTATGTAGAACACCTATGCGTACATCTAAACCAGCAGTCAACAAACAGGCTCGGACCTCCCGCTCTAAAAAGGAATAGCCATAACTCAAGATAGCGTTAACAGGATCAGGGCTAGGATGACGTTTACGTCCAGAAAATTCCCATGGTTCAGATAATACGTACCTTAATACAGAAAAATAAGTCCTAGATGCTAATCCCTCTATACCACGTAATGTCTCTACTTTTTTTGTTCTTTCTACACGCTTCAGCAACGCTTGCATTGTTCTATGTACGGCCACAAAATTTGGAATACTTTTACTCTTCTTATACTGATTTAACAAGGCTATCTGACCTTTAATCTTACGTCGTACAATATATTTTGCCCCATCTAAGGCAAATTCTTGATTTTGAAAGCATGCTACTTGCCACAACAAACGTTGTAAGGTCGTATGCTCATCCCCTAAGGTTCCTACAAGCTGATACTTATAATCTACAAACTGAATGAGAGAACCTTGCTTCACTAAAGAAAACATAACCTGCGTAGAAATTTGAATCGTTCGACCTAATACAAGATTTGATACAGTCGCTATGGGGATTTCTTTAATAACAGAATGATCTTTTTCAAGTACCAATAATCCACCGTCTTGCCGTATCGATACACCAGGCGTCATTACATATAAAGTTTCTAACATTACAACCTCCTATAAGAAATTAAATAATCAACATCTTATCCTCTGTTAATGGAATCATTTTATTACACCATATAGGTGTCTTAGCTGTGTCAGAAATAGAGACGATTAGGAGGCGCCGTGTTTCATCCCCTTGTGTTAATACCTCAAGCTTCTTGGCAATCGTTTCTACTCTAACGTGAGCATGAACACATAAAAACACACTATACTGCACACGATAACAGAAGGATTCTAAATACTTAACTACCTTATTTCTAATTTTAGTATCGGAAATATCATAAGAAATAAGATACCGCATCAGAACCTCCTATATTTTTACTTTCTACCATTAGTCAGAAAATCAAAAATCATAAACAATACAATGCCACACAAAAATATCCCTATGAAGCTAGTCATTCCATTTACTCCTTTACTAAACAACAATCATAGAAACTGGTCTTTCACCATAAATATTAGGACCTTCATCCCCTGGCATCAGCACTAAACCAATTTTTACAAATCCCATTATTTTAGCCAAAGTGGGCTCAAAAATAGCTATTATAGCGGCCACAATATAAATACCTGCTAAATAAGTTGGCCCATTTAAATCATGAATACGACGCGATGCAATAGCTAACTCTCGAACAACAGAATACCCTATGATTAACCAGCCCAATACCCAGAAAAATTTTGATACAGGAGCAAGACTAATACAAAGACCTCCAATATAGCCAATACCAATGATCATCAACAAATTCATAAAATAAGACCGACGATTCATACGCCCTGATAAGGACAACATAGACTTTAATTCTTGCTGTAAGTTTTCCAAAATACCCTCCTTAATAATCATTCCGTGATGGTAATACAAGCCACACTAATAAAGTTAAAAACAACATTGCCATATACTACCTCCTATATAAGACCAATCAAACTTGTTGAGTTCATTATACGAATGATATTGAAAGTGAACTAATCAGAAAAACTAGGAGTAAAAAAAGAACTGTATTTTTGTGATATACACAAGAATACAGTTCTTTATAATTATGTAATTTTTAAGTTAGATATTCCGCACCCTTCAGTGCATACCGTAAACGATAAGATCTGTTGCAACAAGCTACCACGATTAGACAGAGTAGCGTTTATATCGTTTCAATACCGTAAACGGTAAGTACTGTTGCAACTCTGAAGAATTCGGATTGACTGAGGACGAAGTAAAAAAGTTTCAATACCGTACTGTTGCAACCATTAAAGTCAACAGGCTGGATGATGCAAAAGGAAATTGTTTCAATACCGTAAACGGTAAGTATTGTTGCAACACAATCAACGAGCTAGAAATGCAGTTGAAAGTAGCCAAGTTTCAATACCGTAAACGGTAAGAACTGTTGCAACAATTGAAAAGCAACAACGAGAAAGCATTGAGCTTAATCAGTTTCAATACCGTAAGCTATAAGTGCTGTTGCAACCTTCGACGACGAGACTGCAGCTAAATCCGCAAAGCTAAAGTTTCAATACCGTAAACGGTAAGCTGAATCCCTTATCACCCTCGTTTTACCTTCACTTCGTTCAGGTACTTGAGATGTGCGGACCTCATCGTCGCTTTGCTCCTCTGCTGTCTCGCACCCTTCTGCGCATACCGTAAACGCTAAGTGCTGTTGCAACTCGTTCATATGCTGCTCCTAAATTTAAAATCTGATACTTTAATGTTTCAATACCGTAAACGGTAAGTGCTGTTGCAACGGTAAAAATAATACAGTCGCTGTATTTACAAATCCGTTTTAGTTTCAATACCGTAAACGGTAAGTGCTGTTGCAACCTTGTAATGAATAGTATTACAAGTGGTGCTATTTGGGTTTCAATACCGTAAACGGTAAGTGCTGTTGCAACGTGATGCATATGGTCATATGACTATGACTATCGAACTTGTTTCAATACCGTAAACGATAAGTGCTGTTGCAACCAATTACAAGTTGGCGACAAAGTAGCAGTACCTATCTATCGCGTTTCAATACCGTAAACGATAAGTGCTGTTGCAACAATAACGTGGACGAAAACGACAAAGAGGATTTAATAGAGGGTTTCAATACCGTAAACGATAAGTGCTGTTGCAACCCACTGTAACAAGCATGAGAATATTCTTACATTCTTTTTGTTTCAATACCGTAAACGATAAGTGCTGTTGCAACTCAAGAATACATTTACTCAATTTAGGGATTGGATGGTTTCAATACCGTAAACGATAAGTGCTGTTGCAACAAAATAACTTAACATCATTTCGTACAATAACAGTTTCAATACCGTAAACGATAAGTGCTGTTGCAACTTTCATTTCTAGAATCATTCTAAATGAAGAAGATAAAGTTTCAATACCGTAAACGATAAGTGCTGTTGCAACTTTAAATCCTGGTACACTTGTCGGATACATCTTAAAGTTTCAATACCGTAAACGATAAGTGCTGTTGCAACTTAATTCTTTTGTGGTAATCTTATCTAATTGATTATCAAGTTTCAATACCGTAAACGATAAGTGCTGTTGCAACCCGTAAAAATAATATTTGGTCTATAAAATATATAGTGTTTCAATACCGTAAACGATAAGTGCTGTTGCAACGTATTAAGGCAATCCATACCTTATACTGGCCAACATAGTTTCAATACCGTAAACGATAAGTGCTGTTGCAACAGCGCACCTTAGAAAGCCAGTATTCATGGGCCTTAAAAATAGGTTTTGGCAAACCTCACACCGTAAACGGTCAGTTTGGGCTCTCATTGGATCAAAAATGTCGATGAGCATAGGTAAATACTGGTGGTAAATGATTTTTCTAAGATTACAGTAATTATAAGGTTTTCTGAATATTACGTCAATATTCTTTATCATTTTCTTTTTGTCCTATTTTTATTAAAATACTGGTATTATCTAAGTTTAGCAAGCTTTAAATTAATTTTAATACCTTAGAAAAGGATTTAGTCTATCTGCAACATATAAAAAAGACCTACCCATATGACATCATACGAATAGGCCTATATACAATTAAATTCCATCATTACTTTTACTATTAATCCTCGAGATACCAAGCGAATATATACAACAATAATAATCCTACTAAAGCTGACATGTACAACACCTCCTATCCCTAATCAAATAATTCGTCAAATACAAAATCTACCGCCGCATCAACGGCTACTTCTATTACTAGATCCAATAGTTCATCCATATTTTCACCTCATTACAATCAAAACTTTTTTAATACTATACTTAAAACTGACATCTCCTATTTTTTATTAACTCATGCTGTAGCAATTGCTTCATACTATTTCTCCTTACATTAATCCTCAAATAATTTACATACTATTAGTCCTACGGCAAAGCCTATATATGGATACATACTATCATCTACCTTTCTTAAAATATCAACCAGCAACTAGTCATCAGATTTAACGGCTTGATATACGGATACACCTAATAATACACCTGCTGCAAAACCTTCCCATGCGGCTGCGGCCGCTGCTGCTGCAAATAATGGTAACATATTAATTCCTCCTAAAATACATATAAACCAAATAAATACTTTAACCTTTACAATTTCAAATGTCCAATACTACGAATCATTCATTACCTCCTTATACATATAACCAAAAATTAACTATCCATAGTATAACCCTATTAAGAAAACCACCAAATTCATAAAAACTAAGGCGAACCATCATCTCTATATTTCATAGTATTTTTCTCTAGGCTACAAGATAATTATAAAATGAAAAACGGTAAGTCCATATTCAAAAAAACTAAGACGCAAGAAAGTGAATCTAAAGGTTCTCTCTTTTGCATTAAATATGAAAGCGTATACCCATAATTTTGTTTATTTTTATCAAAAGACAGATATTATCTTTATTCAGCAAATTTTATAATACATTTAGTACATAAAAATGACTGTGACCGAACATTACATATAAAAAACCTACTCATATGACAGCATATGAATAGGCCTAATTAATATCAGATTCAATTATAACAACCAAAATTACTCCTCAACATAAACATGAACTAAACCAAAATCTACAAATAGTGCCATACAAATACCTCCTCTAATACTTTTTATCTTTAAATAATGCACAAAGGGCTAAGCCTACAGCAAATCCTGCAAATGGATACACAGTATCACCTACCTGTCTTATTTATATCAACCAACGATTAGTCACCAGACTTTATTGCTTGATATACGGACACACCTAATGATACTCCTGCTGCAAAACCTTCCCATGTAGACACTGCCGCTAATGCTGCAAAAAATGGTAGCATATTAATTCCTCCTATAATGAAATCTTAAACAATATAATACAACTTCAATTACAAATCTAGACATCTAATCTTACTACGCATACTACCTCCTTGTTTTATAAAACTAAATTAACTATCTACAGTATAAACCAATCTAATTTACCTATGAATTCATAAAAACTAGGACGAACCCTTAGTCTTATACTTCAAAAGTATTTCGTATTAGCTATAAGATTATTATAAAACGAAAACGTAAGTGCCCCTATTCAAGAAAACTAAGACAAAAAAGTGAATCCCAATATTCACTTTCTATGTATATCAGTTTTTACGCCAAACCAGCCTCTATGTATTTCTTATAAAATCTGATATAGTATTCATAAAAGATTCATTTTTTAAATCTCAATTTACTAGGAGTCCTATTATGGAACATCATATTTACCTAACATTTTTAAGCACCTTACATACGAAAAATAATCCATATACTCCTCAAAAGCTAGAAAAAACGGTTGTTAATCTTACTGAGATAGCACCCTTTGATGTCATCCGTCAAACCAATGAATCCGCTTTAAAGTATCTTTTACATAATAAAAGAAAAGAGAACTCCTCTTTCAAATTAGATAAGCTGTTCTTTTTTAAATCACCAGAAATGAAGAATACATTTAAAGAATCTACCGTATCAAGTCTTGATGTATTTGAAAAACAAATGTGTGATTATATCAATAAAACAGATATACCTATTACATGGGGCCCAGAAACAATTAACTATATAGATTGTGGTGATATCGACTATATAGACAATCTAAAGGACAGCATCATAGATATGTCTCAAGCTATAATGGAATATTACAAAAGCAAGTCATCTGATGACAGGGTTATCTTACATGTAGACTTATCTGGTGGCCCACGAACAGCTATTATGCTGATGATTGCCATCATTAGACTAGTAGCTTTTCAAGGTATTGAAATTGGATCTATTTTATATGCCAATGTAAATGCAAATAACAATAGCATAGTTCGAGTGTATGAAGGGAACTCCATCTATAATATTTACGATATGATTACAGGATTTGCTGAGTTCAACCAATTTGGTAGTGTTGATACCTTAAAAAACTATGTAAACACCTTAGATAATCCCGATGTCCAAATCAAAGAACTAATCTCTAGCATGGGAGATTTTTCAGAAGCCATTCGTCTATCTAGTCGCGGTATGTTCCAAAGATCCATGGAGGACATTCATAAACTTTTAACAGATATCGAATACTCTAAACAAGAAATCCCTGTAAATAATAGGAAAAATCACAAAGACTTTGAAATTGAGGCACTCAAATTAATGAGTGGCAAAATTCAAAATAACTATAAAACAGTTCTAGCTAATAAAGAAGACGATTTAGCATACATTGATTGGTGCCTAGCTAATGGTTATCTACAACAGTCCTTAGCACTATTCGCTGAATTTGTACCTCGTGCTATTTTAGAATCTAAAATGATTATTTTAGATGACACAATCTTCCCTACAGACTCAGACAATGAATTGAGTGCCTCTATGGAGAACTTTAATACGATTAATGAGTATACCGCCAAAACAATGGAAATCGTAAACAATAGAGCGATTAAGATTAATAATAAAATAAAAAGTGTATTACTGAAATACTTTAGTGGTGATTTTTCAAAAGAGTCTAAGCGAATTATCAAAGAAGCATTAAAAGACAAGAAAAATAACACTAGCACTAACATTACTAGAGAAGATACACAATATCCTAAATTTGAGGAGCAACTAATAAACGATATTAATCAAATAATCTTAAAAGAAGAAGAAAAAGAGCCACATAATTATTTGAAATACAAAACGTTTCCCAATAATAATGTTAATGTGCCTAGTAAGCTACTTCGACTTATCAGTAATATAGGTATAAATACCAAATCTATTGTAGGTATAAATGAGTTTAACAAAAATATTAGAAGATATTTTACTGCTGCACTTGTACATCAACTAAAAGAAATTAAAGACTTACCTAGCGATGTTGTAACAGTTAATGATCAATATGAAATTACACTTAATGACACTAATAAACTCTTTAAGGTAAGAGATGCATTTATTTCGATTTTTACAAACTCAAACAATGATGATATATATCGTTTTTTATTCGCTAATTTTGTATCATATCAATATCCAATAAATTTATTCCCTCATCAACTTTATGGTATAGATGGACTCACACTTAATTCAGTTTTAAAAAGCAATCCAGAAAAAATAACACAAGTGGCTCGCATATTAAACCTTTATAGAACATTAAAAGGTAGTCGTAATGATACGGCACATGCACGCGAAGAAAAGCGAGGTCAATTTATTGAAAGTGAAGACATAAAAAGAGAGCTAAAACAATGTCTTAATGATATTCGTGAGGTTCGTGAATATATCTGTACGTATAATCAATAATAATTCATAAAAACCAAAAGGCTATAGATAGTAATAATCTATAGCCTTTTATATTTAATATTCTATTTTCTGCTCAATTCCCTCGCTATTGCTACACATTTACGAATCTCATGACGTAGTTCTTGGGATGTAGTATACTTGCATAGCATTTCTTTATTCGCATGGTTACTATCATTACGTGCTTTTTTTATCTCAAAGTATTGCTCAATAAACTTCATTGTCTTAGTTACATCCTCTAATGCTACATGTGGAATATATACACCCGAAACCTCAAATAAAGGAACTCCTTTATCATATGGTTGTCGTTGTGATAATAATAACTCAGCTGTAGTCACTGCACTATCTTTAGTATCTGGTAATTGATGCATAATAAGACTCTTATAGGCCTTATGCTTCTTCTCTTCTATTAAATGCTTTAATATTCCATTACATACTATATTACGGGCTAACATACTCGTTTTTTTTAACCTAAACGAAGAATTATCTGCATCACAAATAATATACTCTTTATATTCTTCTTTACTTAAAACTTCAGATATTATATTTCTACACAATGACTCTGAAATATTATTAAAAGCTTCTATATTCTCTGCACTTTCAAGAATATCTTTCAAAAACGAGATATATTCTGATAATGTATAATGTTCAGCATATCGATCATCTTGTAAATAAAGTGTAAAACCATACTGATTTAAGAGAACCTCACATTTTTCTCTAAGTTTAGTAGTAGCTTCATCCACCATCAGATTAATTCGGCTTTTTTGTTTTTCCAGATTTTTTTCAACAAATTGTAGTCTCTTTTTTTCGTTTCTTACGAATTTAATATAACTAGTAATTTCTTTATCGATTTCTGAAGCTACTTTATCTTTTTTTTTATTTATCATAGCCGTCAAGTTTTGCATACGAGCATTATTAATAGAATTGAATAAGCGCATAGGCATAGACCGTGCATCTTTTTCAGAAGTTTTCTTATCATGATCGGGCATAACTACATTATAAAATGTACTAAACTCGATATTATTCCCGGCTCTATTCCATGCTTTTATAGCAGCTTGGAGCAATCTCTTTTCTTTATTCTGTTGCGTATCTTCATAATATGCATTAAACACGAGTGGGTCACACTCTATAATACCTTTATCTACTGCATATTCCGGTACATATTCACAAAATAAGGTAAGTGCTTGTTGCAAATAATCATGATCTAAACACCAGTCAATATAGGCTAGTTCATCAGAGGCATGATTGCGATGATGTTGTAAAAGTGTAATATACGACTGCTCAATAGGTTTATGCAATAATTCAATTAATTCTTGGTCAAAGGTCTTATTGTTATCTGTATTATTTGCCATACTACGTACTAAGGCTAAGCTATCATCAAGACGAGCTATAGATTTTTCAAATGCACCACGGCTTGAAATATTAATAGCTTCTGAAAAGCTGTCCATAGCTTTTAGCAATTTTTTTGTAGCGGTAGCAGTCGATTCAATATTACCTGTTCCAATATTTTCAGGTGGCTTAAAGTAAGTATTTAATTTTTTGGCACTACCAAATAGTTTAAACTCTTCAAATCCTGCAATAATATCAAAAAGCTCATAAATATCTAGTACTTTATGAACTGTAATTTCTCCTGAGTCGTTCTCGATCTCCTTATAACCAGAGTAATATACATCATCAACAACGATACCATGGTAGGCGAGCAGTCTACTAATAACAAGGAGAATCATAGCTGCATTGCGTGGGCCACCAGTGATATCCATATAGAGGCGGACCTCATCTTTATCATTGGTGAAAGTATCTTTAAAATCAAGAATCTTCTTTGACATCTCAATGATGCTAGACTTAATACGACTAATATCATCTAAGTCTGTACCACATGGGACATGATCAAGAGCATCTAAAAAAGCCTGCTCATTGCGGCCCATCACTTTATAAAACTGACACATTTGATTAACAAAGATATCATAAGATGATGGACTATTACCTTGATGTGCCATTACACCATCAGTACATAATAAATATATCTTATCAAAGGATATATCTCTTGTTTTTTCATCCTTCCATGTATGGTATAAAATATATTTCAAAGACGACTCATTCGTAGCAATGCTACTACGAATAGCATTTTCCATATCTGCATTTATAATTCTCTTTATACTCGTATTAGACACCTTACTCAAAAAAGATAAAAATATATTATGAATTGCCATAGCTTTCACCAAACCTACATTAATTGATTAACTACACTTGGTCATCCGTGTATTATCAGAACCTAACCTCGAATTTTATCCTTACATTTTATATTGTATCATGTTATATTCATAATTAAGAATCATTTTGTACAATCGGGAATGTACATATTTAAAAGGGAGTCAATAATGGCAACAACAACTAATTATCTAAATGATTTAGCTAGTATGCGCCAATTTATTCGCAGCTTAACTTTCGGAAACCATAATAGAGGTAAAGCAACAGTTCGTGGTATCAAAGAAAGTCAGCACGACGATGTGATTCGTCGCCTTGATTATTTTGATATCATACGTCACATTTACACACAAAGAATTGGAAAGGCATCTATTCATCATTTGGAAAAAGATGATTTTATAGATGGCTATAATTATCTTAACAATTTATATGAATTATATGCTGCTGTTCCAGAACAAATTTATGTACAGCTCTGCATCTTATCATATATTGGAGCAAACGATGATGTAACTATTACTGATTTATATAATAATTTAAACCAAGAACCATACTTGGATCACTATATTGATTTGGTAGAAAACCTATATGAACAACGAAACAAAAAACAAGAGTCTCCTTGCATTATTGACCAACAATATATTCAACGCCAAGTAAAGACATTAGAAATTTTGGGTGCTATCACCAAAACAGAGCTCACAAAAGGCTATACATATTCAATAAAATCAACTATTATAGAGGAACTATCAAAACAGCAGTTGCAAGAGCTAGCAATGGCAGTATTTTTTTATACTAATGTTTCTATTACTTCAGCAGCAGGTCATATCTTACTTAAGAAAATTATGTATTTAATTAATGACTTTTCTTTAAAAGACCAACAAAAGTCTATGTACTATGACTTTAATAATACATATTTTTCTTTCAAGGATAATAATCCAAATAATGTAATTGATGGAGATATTTTCTACCCTTTAGCCGATGCCTTACATCGACAAAAAAAGGTGCGTCTATCCTTTTACGAATCTGGAAAACCTAAGGAAATCGTTAGTCCATTAGCGTTACAAACCCATTATGGGGAAAATAAAAATATGCTATGTAGTATTAATAACGGACGTATCCAATGGAATCGTATCGATCGCATCAAGGCTCTTGAGGTTACGAAATATAACAGTACTAATGCTGTACCCAAAATACAAACAAGAAATAAAACATTTGATACTTGTATCATTCACTTCTTGACCCTAAAAGATTATGAGTTGGTCTACGATAAATTTATTCGTCATTTCAAAGAATCCCTAACAGTACTCTCAAGAACAGGTGAATATATAGAATTACAACTAGAAGTACCAGATGCATTACAATTATTACCGCAATTACGTAGCTATTTACCTTATGTATATATTACATACACAAATAAATCCAGTATTAAGGATAAATTCTACAATAATTTATACGCCTCTTTAAATATAGATTTTGTAGAACCAGAAGGATATAAAAAGCGAAAGAAAATTAATCGATTCCTTCATCCACTTCAAAGAAAAGAATCTGATAATAACAAAACTAAAAAAGACAAAGACTTAGATGGTACCTATGTATCATCCGTTTTAAACGATATCAACGCTATCACCTTTACGACACAATACCAATTGCAATTAGACTTAATTAATGGTGTTGTCCATACAAAACAAGATATAGAAGGATTAATTAACCATCGTAGGCTGCTCACGCCAACCCCATACAAAAAAGTATTGCGGAATGATGATTATGAGCAACTTCTAGCCGATGCATTAGTAGAGCCAAATGAAAATGGCGAAGGGGTTAAGTCTATCCTTCCAGATTTGCCTCTTGTTATTATCTCTGATGCTGAAAGAATGTTCTTAAAGGACCTTATTTCTGATACTCGAGCTAACTGGTTGCTTTCACCAGAGCTATGTCAAATATTATCTACTGAATTAGAAACTGTAGACACTACCTTTCCAAGAGGATCATGGACACGTGTTCCAACCATGACAGACGATACTCCATTAACAATGCACGTAATTACCCAGTGCTTACAAGCTATCCAAAATAACGAACGTATCATTATTCAAGATAAAGAGCTATCTCCTTGTCGGATAGAATACTCTGTAGGAAGCAATGGCTATACGCTAATTGCCTATGACCATACAACGAATACCTTTTTAGACTATCCGCTACGCAATGTATCTAATATCATAAAAGCGGCTGCACCACGAATAACAGATATAGAAACTATATATGCTAACTATAGAGATGAGTCAAAACGAACCGTAACATTTACCTTACACGATGCAAACAATGCGGTTGATCGTTGCTTTAACTATTTTAGCAACTATACAATTCAAGCTAAAGATATCAACGATGAAGAATTTACCATTGAAGTTAGCTATCTTCCCTTCCAGGAAATAGATATCTTACGACATTTATTAAAACTAGGCTGTGCAGTCCGAATTACAGATGATGGTCCGTTAAAAAAGCAACTAGAAACTATTTATAAAACAGCACTCATTCATGCCCCTAGTATCTAATATTTATAAAATATACGATTAAAAGGATCCCTTTATATACAATAGAGATATCCTTTTTATAAACTAAAGGACCTAGTCACATATCTCCATGCACTAGGTCCTTTAACTTTCTTTTATCCAAATCAAAATCTACACCAATTATACAATAATACTATGTACTTAAACTTAACGAATCTAAAAAAACGAGGTCACTTACTACGCTCTGTTTGAGATAGTATGAAACCTAACATATGATTAACTGCCTATACAATTTAACAAAATAATTACTTTTCTAATCCAATTCTATACTTACTCAAAATATCACCACCTTACAAACTTTAACAATCAACAAATATAACTAAAATTACTCTTCAAGTGCATCAAGCACCGCTACTAAGACTGCTACTGCAGAATCTACTGCTAAAGGTGACATAACATCCCTCCTATCATTACAACTATATATACTATTATTAGAATAATCCATTCCAATTAACGTTCATATACTACCTCCTATACCTAACGCTATACATATTTTCTACAATCCCCAACAAGCTACAAATGATCTAATGCAAAACTAGGATACCCTAAGCATATTAAGATTATCAACGCTCATCGGCTACGTCTTTAGTATAAGATGAAAGCTAATATAACCAAATTCAAAAAAACTAAGACATAAAAAAACGAGTGAATTCAAAAGATTCACTCGTTTTCTATTAGATATGAAAATATAGTACAACCCCTTATCACCTTTGCTTGACCTTCACTTCATTGAGGTAAGCAATATGTGGGTCTCATCATTACGCTACTTCTCTAGTACCTCATATTCTTCAGCATACGCCGTAAATAGTAAGTGCTGTTGCAACCTTGAGCTTAATCGAAGTAGCCAACGTTCCATTGAGTTTCAATACCGTAAACGATAAGCACTGTTGCAACGCCAAGCAAGCGCAACGGATCGTAAAGCTAACCTATATCAAGTTTCAATACCGTAAACGGTAAGTACTGTTGCAACAAGACCTATACTTAGAAAATGATAGTCAAGACTACCAAATGATAGTTTCAATACCGTAAACGGTAAGCACTGTTGCAACACGTCGTATCAGATTATCACCAGTCTCTCGAAGACTGCTAGTTTCAATACCGTAAACGGTAAGTACTGTTGCAACCCTGTGTATTTTTTATTGCCTACTTCAAAGTATTCAGTTTCAATACCGTAAACGATAAGCACTGTTGCAACGAAACATTCAAGATTTTGTTGACGTGCCTATGCAATAGTTTCAATACCGTAAACGGTAAGCACTGTTGCAACTTATGAAGAGGTTAAGTAATGAGAAGTATTAAAGACAGTTTCAATACCGTAAACGGTAAGCACTGTTGCAACATATAAGAAATTTTCTGGAAGAGAAGCTGCTATACAATTTAGTTTCAATACCGTAAACGGTAAGCACTGTTGCAACGGTACAAATCCGGTACTAATTTGAAAAGGAGACACTATGTTTCAATACCGTAAACGGTAAGCACTGTTGCAACACAAGTTAAGGATGAAGAAGGATTGAATACACCTGAATTGGGTTTCAATACCGTAAACGGTAAGCACTGTTGCAACTTAAATGGTACTTTACAATCATTAGGCGAGGGCGGTATAGGTTTCAATACCGTAAACGGTAAGCACTGTTGCAACAGATTTACTATGGAGTGGCTGACTACCAACCTTTATGGATAAGTTTCAATACCGTAAACGGTAAGCACTGTTGCAACAGCGTGCCTCAGAAGGCCAGTATTCATGGGGCTTAAAATTAGGTTTTGGCAAACCTCACACCGTAAACGGTCAGATTAGGCTCCCATTTGATCAAAAATACCGATGAGCATAAGTAAATACTGGTGGTAAATGATTTTTCTAAGGTTACAGTAATTATAAGGGTTTCTCGATTTTACGTCAATAATTTAATTCATTTTCTTTTCATTTGTTTTCAAAAAGAATTAAATCACTTATCCATCAGTATTACCATTAATATATGTATTTAGATATTTTCATAAAACTAAACTATAACTTCGCTCTTCACGCCGCCCATACCAAGTGCCGTTTTAATGCCTAGTCCAGTAAATTCGCTATAGTAACTCAACAACGCCAAAATCCTTTGCAACTCTGGATTCCTTTTAAATTGCATAACCATTTGCCCACGGAAGCCTCGGATTTTTACACCTTCAAGACCATATATGCCCATGCGCAGATTGTAATCTTTAATAAAAGCTCCAGTCTCGAGAGCACCTAAAAGTAAATCTGTATCCATCGTTCCAAAGGTACTAAATTGATTCCATTGACGTAACAAATACCGATAAATACGAAATGCTTCAGGAAAGATTGTATATTGCTGATCCACCTTAAAACTTGTAGTACTCATGCAATGTAATTTGGCCTGAGTATATAATGAATCACTATTCCAGAACTTATTGATTAAAGCCTCGTAACAGGTTTCTTCCAAAATGGTTCTGCTTTTAATATATATATGACCTCGTTTTTGCTTTAAAAAATTTTTCTCATGCATCTCTAACATAGGTCTTACTATACGATTAATTGCGTCAGCTGTTACAGCTGAAAGCCGCCATATATACTGTTTTTTATCTTTATCAAAATAAATATATTGACTATAAGGACGTAAGCCAGATTCATGTAACTGACCCGCATACTCTGTCCCTACAACCTCCATCAACACACCATGTAAAACACTACCTATGGACTGTACAATTTTTATAGATGGATCAGCAGCTATAACTAGCTCTACAGACATAATCTCTACAGTATTGGTCAATAAAATGCCTCCTTCCACTATGCTCATGACATAAACTATCATAAACATGCTTTATCGTTTTCATTATATAGTTAGTTCTGATTAAAACCAATAGAAAAACCATCTGATTTATACAAAAAAGCCAGTATATTCACTAAAAAAATATACTGGCTATATTTTTGTACTTATATGAGTTTTTGACATAAGAACCGGCCCCATAAGGGGATCATTTAATTTAACTAAGGTTTAGTAAAAAAGAGGTTGAAGCACTAGCA
>OGET01000176.1_pt1 | contig 40334 bp, 35 predicted proteins | sample 1570771 | NCBI WGS metagenome assembly OGET01 (sample SAMEA2582032, study PRJEB24529) | metagenome | biome: Human gut stool | place: China | collected 2011 | reverse complement strand
GAAGAAACCCGATTGCTGCACAAGCCAAATGTACAAAAACACTTATTTGAAATTGTTAATTATAGACAAAGTGGATATTTTTTTGAAAAAAACTGCAAAAAAGTATTGCAAAATGCTCAAAGGTGTTATATATTAAAACTACGAAAACGATTAAGTTACAAAACAGGTCGGACGGAATGACGAAGACATGGAACAGGAGAAAGATATGGCATCACTGAAAGACATTTCCAAGATTTGTGGAGTCTCCGTTGCAACTGTCAGCAAGGCATTGAACGACCACAAGGACATTGGAGAAGAAACAAAAGCAAATATCAGACGGGTAGCAAAGGAGATGGGTTATTCCCCGAACCTTTCCGCAAGAGCTTTGAAGACGAACCGGACCTACGGCATCGGAGTTCTCTTCGCAGACGAGGCCAGAAGCGGTCTTACTCATGATTACTTTTCCAGTGTACTGGACAGTTTCAAGAGGACGGCAGAGAAAAGCGGTTACGACATTACATTCATTAATAGCTGCAAGAACCGGCCGGATCGGATGTCCTACCTGGAACACAGCAGGTACAGAGGCTTCGACGGAGTGGTGCTCGCCTGTATTGATTTCGGGGATCCCGAAGTCATCGAATTAGTACAGAGTTCCATCCCGGTGGTCACCATCGACTATCTGTTTAATAATCGTATCGCAATCATGTCGGACAATGTGACAGGCATGAAGGAGCTGTTAGAGTACATCTACAGCAGAGGCCATCGGAAGATCGCTTATATCCACGGAGCGATGTCGGCAGTTACCTCGGGACGATTATCCAGCTTCTACCGGACGGCAGAACGCCTGGGACTGGAAATCCCGGATGAGTACATTCGGGAAGCAGCCTACAGAGATACGACGACCACCTACCGGGTCACCAACGAACTGCTGGATCTGCCGGATCCGCCGACATGCATCATCTATCCGGATGACTTTGCTTCTTTTGGAGGCATCAACGCTATCAGACAGAGAGGATTACAGATCCCTGAAGATATCTCGGTAGCAGGCTATGATGGCATACAGGCAGCAAGGCAGTTGGAGCCCAGACTGACCACAGTCCAACAGGACACAGAACAGATCGGATGCCTGGCAGCCAGAGAACTGATCAGTCTCATTGAGAGACCCAAGACCACCATCATAGAACAGGTCATCGTACCCGGGAAAGTTGCTGAAGGCAAGTCGGTGGCCAGAATTCCGACAGACAATTAATCAGGCATTTATATGGAAGCGACGCAACCGCCGACATATGAATATAAATGCAACAAACACTTACAACAAACATTCAACAAAAAATGGGAGGAAACAAACATGAAGAAAAAAGTACTTAGTGCTTTACTTACAACTGCTATGCTTGCCAGCATGCTGGTAGGTTGTGGCAGCAGCAATGAAGCTCCTGCAGCATCCACTGATGCGGCACCCGCAGCTTCCACCGAAGCTAAGACCGAGGCGCCTGCATCCACCGAGGCAGCAGAGCCTGCAGCAGCAGAGGAAGGCAAAGTCTTCAACATCTACTGCTGGAACGAGGAGTTCAAGAGCCGTCTGACAGATCATTATCCCGGATATGAAGAAGTAGACGGAACCACCGGTAAGATCGGTGACATCACTGTAAAGTGGAACATCACTCCTTCTGATGACAACGCTTATCAGAACAATCTGGATGAAACACTGTTAAAGCAGGCTGATGCAGCAGCTGATGACAAGATCGACCTGTTCCTGATTGAGGCTGACTACGCATTGAAATATGTTGATACCGACTACACAATGCCTGTTAAGGATCTGGGCATCACCGATGCAGATCTGGCTAACCAGTATCAGTACACCAAGGATGTTGTTACCGACTCCAACGGCAATCTGAAGGGTGTTTCATGGCAGGGCTGCCCCGGCGTTCTGATCTACAACCGTGAAGCTGCTAAGGCTGTTCTGGGAACCGATGATCCTGCAGAGGTTCAGAAGTCTGTATCTGATTGGGATACCTTTACCGCAACCGCTGAGAAGATGAAAGCAGGCGGTTACAACATGGTATCTTCCGTAAACGATACTTATCGTGTATACTCCAACAACGTATCCGGTAAATGGGTACAGGATGGCAAGATCGTAATCGATGACAACCTGATGAAGTGGGTTGATGACTCCAAGAAGATGGTTGACGCTAAGGAAACCGGTACCTTCGACCTGTGGTCTGATGACTGGAGCAAAGGCTTCTATCCCGATGGCAAAGTATTCTGCTACTTTGGACCCGCTTGGTTGATCAACTTCTCCATGGCAGCTGATACCGATGGATCTATCGCAAACCAGGGTGGCTGGGGCGCTACTGAAGGACCTCAGGGCTTCTTCTGGGGCGGTACTTGGATCTGCGGCGCTACCGGAACTGACAACGCTTCTTTGGTTAAGGATATCATCCTTAAGATGACCGCTGATGAAGACATCATGAAAGAGATCGTTGTAGCTGATGATGATTTCGTAAACAACAAACCCGCTATGGAAGCTATGGCAGCAGATACCTCTTATCAGAGCAAGGTACTGGGCGGACAGAACCCTCTGGCTATGTTCTGCGCAGGCGCTGAGAAGATCGATCTGAGCAACCTGTCTGCATATGATCAGGGATGTAACGAAGAGTTCCAGCATGCTATGAAGAACTACTTCGATGGCAAGGCTTCTCTGGATGATGCACTGGATCTGTTCTACAAGGGTGTTGAAGAGAAGTATCCTGAGCTTACTCACTAATCTGAAACGATAAGCGAATAGCGAAACAATAAGGAATTGAGAACCGTGCCTGCCTGGCTGGTCAGGTAGGCACGGTTTTTCTCTCAAAATTCCCGGTTGGCAGAAGCTTTTTTCGGAAGAAGATAATTAAGAACAAAAAGAAGAGAGCTGCTGCGAGCCTTATCGGAAAAAAGATGGCACGAAAAAACGTAAAGTCGCTAAGAGAGTATGACGGCAAAAGGGAGGAATCATTATGGCAAAGGTAAAACGCGGAAAGGTGGTACGCTATAATAAGTGGGGTTATATTTTCCTGATCCCCTTTGTGGCAGTGTATGTATTATTCCAGTTGATCCCGTTGTTCCGGACATTTTATTACAGCTTTTTTGAGAATTACCGTTCCGGACTGACACAGATCGGACCGAATTTCATCGGATTTGGTAACTATGCAAAGATGTTGTCCAATCCGGACCTGTGGATGTACACCAAGAATACATTGATCATGTGGGTACTGGGATTTGTACCGCAGATCATCATATCTCTGCTTCTGGGTGCATGGTTCTCGGATCCCAGCCTTAGATTAAAGGGACAGAGATTCTTCAAGACAGTTATCTATCTGCCGAACCTGATCATGGCTTCCGCATTTGCAATGTTGTTCTTCACGCTGTTCTCTGATGGTGGTCCTATCAATGAAATGCTGATGCAGATTGGAGTCTTAAAAGAGCCATATCAGTTCCTTACAAACGTATGGAGTACCAGAGGTCTGGTAGCATTGATGAACTTCCTGATGTGGTTTGGTAATACAACGATCCTCCTGATGGCAGGTATGATGGGTATCGATACTTCCCTCTTCGAGGCAGCCGAGGTAGACGGAGCAACCTCTACCCAGGTATTCTTCAAGATCACATTACCTTTGTTGAAGCCGATTCTGATCTACGTAATGATCACATCCCTGATCGGTGGTCTGCAGATGTTCGATGTACCTCAGATTCTGACCAACGGTAAGGGCGATCCTATGAGATCCAGCATGACCCTGATCATGTACCTGAACAACCATTTGTACAGTAAGAACTACGGAATGAGTGGTGCGTTGTCTGTAATGTTGTTCATTATCACAGGTATCCTGAGCTTGATCGTATTTAAGTTCTCGAATGGCAAACAGGATAAGTAGGAGGTGGCAGAAATGTTGAGCGTAGAAACAAACGAGACAAAAAAAGGTCTGGGCATTCATGCCAGAAGAGCACTTGCATATATCGTACTGGTTATTATGAGTTTTCTCTGCCTGTTCTGGTTCTATATACTGTTTGTAAATGCAACCAGATCCAAAGGTGAGCTGACACAGGGATTTACCCTGCTGCCCAGCACACATCTGATCCAGAACTGGAAGGGCGTCATGGCAGGAACCCTGCCGGTAGTCAGAGGCATGATCAACAGTTTGATCGTAGCAACCTGCAGTGCAGTGTTGTGTACCTACTTCTCTACCATGACCGCATATGCGATCCATGTATATGATTTTAAGTTAAAGAAGTTCATGTTTACCTTTATCCTGGCAATCATGACCATTCCTACCCAGGTTACCGCACTCGGATTTATCCAGTTGGTAGCTGATATGAAGCTGGAGGATAACTTTATCCCCCTGATCATCCCGGCAATCGCAGCACCTGCTACTTTCTTCTATATGAAGCAGTACATGGAAAGTGCATTGCCCCTGTCTCTGGTAGAGGCAGCCAGAATCGATGGTTCCGGTGAGTTCCGTACATTTAATTCCATCGTATTGCCGCTGATGAAGCCGGCAATCGCAGTGCAGGCGATCTTCACTTTCGTAGCGAACTGGAATAACTACTTCACACCGGCACTGGTTCTGCATGATGACAAGATGAAGACATTACCTATCCTGATCGCTCAGCTACGTTCCGCAGACTTCCTGAAGTTTGATATGGGTCAGGTGTATGTAACGATTGCATTCTCTATCTTCCCTGTTATCATCGTATACCTGTTCCTTTCCAAGTACATTGTCCAGGGCGTGGCAATGGGAAGCGTCAAGGGTTAATATTTCGCCAGCAACATTCAATACATAAATCTCTCCTGAAAAGCGGCACTCTTCCCCGGAGTGGCGCTTTTCGCTTGCAAAAAAACGGGGAAACGGGTATAAAATAAAGAGAAGGGTGAATGCGTATTTTGAGGAAGAAAGAGGTAATTGCCATGCAGATGTATGAGGTGACAGCACTGGCACCGGAAGGACCGGAGGAAGTCTATCAGGCGATGGTGTTTGCAGAAGATGAAGATGATGCCTTGAACCAGCTGGAGGAACAGCTGAAGGAGCAGGGTATTGCCCATGGAATGTGTATGGCGGAAGAAGTGTAGTGTAAAGTGTGAAAAGAACTTCTAATCACTCAGAGCAAAGGCTCTTTCGCGAAGAAGTTCTATGTTTCGCACGCAAATTTGCGCCAATGCGCAAACTTTGCAGGTTATGGAAGGATGTGAGTGTTGCAAATGGAAAATTCCTATCGTTTTTTTGAGAATAAAGATTGTAAATATTTCCCCTGCCACAAGGGACTTGCAGATTTCAACTGCCTGTTCTGCTACTGCCCCATGTACCGCTTGGAGCACTGCCCCGGGAATCCCAGGTATTTCGAGAAAAATGGCAGACGGATCAAGGATTGCTCGGGCTGCACCTTCCCGCATGATCCGGAGCATTATGATACGATCATGCAGATTCTGCGGGAGAATTAGACACTGTCCGACAGCTGCAGCGAAAATGGTAGCAGGTCCGGCGGGAGATTATTCCGCCGGTATCCATCCGTCCTCGCCGACGAGGACGTTTTCTTTGGAGAAATACGTCTCCACCTCCGGATTTACAAGGCATCTGGAGAGAGGGCTGCGTCCGGAACAGTCCGCACCGGGACCGAAGTTCCCATATTCAATATAATCTGACAACACTTCTGCACGAACTTTTCCCCAGTTCTGCCAGCCTTCGGGACAGATATGATCCCCCAGCTCACAACAGATAAACGCTGTCTTCGCGCAGTCTCTCCAGGGACGACCGAGATAGACGGAGTCCGGCTCCTCGCCTGTGATCCGACAATGCGAGAATACAAGACCGAATTCCTGTCCTGCGGGAGTGCTGGCGGCGGTGATATATGCTTTTCCCTCGCTGACTCTGGCGATGGAATGGATCTCACAGTGATCGAAGAATGCAGTATTCGGTCCGAAGATATAGTCCACATCGCCGCAGACATAACAATCCTTGAAATAATTCCGATAGAACTTATGCACGATCGGCACTTCTGAAGCCTGGAAGAAGTCCGGCAGCATCAGTTTCTTCATATTACAAGTCATCGGATCTCCGTTGAAGATTGTATCCTGCCACCCTGTGAAACGACAGTTGTAACAGCTCAACCGGTCGGCTGCTGCATAGACTGCCAGCGCCTGCCCAGCGAGATATCCGGGACCGGCGGTGCTCTCAATCGTCAGATTCCGCAGCGTAATATCTTTCCCGGCGATAAAAATTACCGCCGTATTAAACGTTCCATACTCTCCGGAGGCGTCCGGACGGGGCTTCTTTGCACCGTCGCCGTAACGGAAGACGGTCGTCAGGGGATCATCTCCCACAATCTCAATATTTTCTTTGCGGATAAATAACTTCTCTTCATAGATGCCCGGTGCCACCTCGATCCGGATCGCCTCATCATGACGATCGTCGATGGACAGGATCGCCTCCTGTAACGTTGAGAACGCGGACGGGTCATTTTTAGATACGTGTATCGTAGTCATTTTCTTAATATTCCTCCTTGATCAATCTCTGATAGATCTTAAAATTTCAAAAACAATTGTAAATACTGGGTTTCAGCAACGCAATTATAAAAAAATGAACTGCTTTCAAATTCTTGTCATTTGTTATTTTTTGAGATTATTTGAAATTTTTTGGATTGAGAATCTCTCCGGAGGCATGATATGTATAATGCAACGGACGGACACGGCGCCGGATTACAGAGAGGAGGAAATGCAATGCCTGGAAAACAAAAAGGGCAGGTCGTAAACAGACCACATGGGAACAATAAAGTAGCGGAACACTTTCGCAAATATTATCAGTTATGGCTGCTGGCACTTCCCGGAATCGCACTTACATTGATGTTTGCCTACATCCCCATGTCGGGACTGGTCATCATATTTAAGGATTACAATTTTAAGGACGGAATCTTCGGAAGTCCTTGGGTGGGATTGAAAAACTTTGAATTCTTCTTCGCCAACTTCAGTAACGCATGGAGGGCAACGAAGAACACGATTATCCTGAATCTTTTTTATACCGTATTCGGTACGGTGGCAGCGGTAGGGCTCGCAATTATGTTCAACGAGATTCGTCACAAGAAATTCCTCAAGGTCAGCCAGTCGCTGTCGATCATGCCTTACTTTATTTCATGGGTAGTGGCAGGTGGTATTTTAAGAGCACTGCTCAATTACGACGGCGGCGCGATCAATAACTTATTGGTAAGCATTGGCTTCGAACGCCTGGATTTCTATAACGATCCGAAGTACTGGAGAGTCATCCTCACCCTGTGCAATATATGGAAATCCGCAGGATACAACGGTATCATCTACTTTTCGACAATCGCAGGCTTCGACACCTCGCTCTACGAATCGGCGCAGGTAGACGGCGCGAACCTCTGGCAGCGGATCCGTTACATTACAATCCCTCTGCTGAAGCCGACGATTATCATCCTGTTCCTGCTGTCCATCGGTAAGATTATGAGCGGCGACTTGACCATGATGATGTCTATCACAAATCTGTCTCCGATGCTGTTAGATACGACAGATATCATCGATACTTACGTATATCGTTCGGTTATCGGTGTAGGTGACTTTGTAATGGGTTCTGCCGTGGGTCTGTACCAGTCCATCTTCGGTTTTATTCTGGTACTGTTCTCCAACTGGCTGGTAGGACGCTTTGACAAGGATTATCAATTATTCTAGGAGGAAGATCATGGAAAAACAGAAAAAAATAAAACGTTGTGCCTCCGACAGGGTATTGATTACAATATTTTACATACTAGTAGCGATTTTCGCAATTGTATGTCTCTATCCGCTGCTACTCGCGATCGGAACCTCTTTCGCGGATGAAGCCTCCGTAACGGTCAACGGTTACCGCGTCATCCCGAAAAAGTTCAGCCTCTCAGCGTACCAGATGATCCTCGGATCCATGGGTAAAAACCTGTTGAATGCCTATACGGTGACCATTGGCGTTACAGTATTCGGTACACTTCTCTCGGTTCTTATATCTGCGGCTTTTGCCTATGTGCTGACCGTGAGAGAGTTCAAGCCTAAGGGCGCATTGAATATGTTCCTCTACATCCCGATGATCTTTTCCGCAGGACTTCTGCCCTGGTACATCATGTGTACCAAATATTACCATCTGACAGACAGCTTCCTCGCACTGGTGCTGCCCTGCTGTATGAACGCCTTCAACGTGTTCCTGCTACGCAACTTCTTCAAGTCCATCCCGGAGGAACTGGCGGAAGCGGCGAAGATTGACGGGGCGAACTATCTCTGCATCTTCCGAGTGATCTACTTCCCACTGGCAAAGGTAGGTCTCGTGACGGTCGGACTGTTCTATGCACTGAGCTACTGGAACGACTATTATCTGTCACTGATGTTTATCAATAAACAGAATATGTATCCCTTACAGTACTATCTGTACAATATGCTCTCCAACGTACAGTTCATGGCAAATCAGGCGAATGCCTCCCTCGGATACAACATCAATATTCCGTTGGAGACGACCAAGATGGCAACAATCTGTGTGACGGTCGGACCGATCATACTACTCTACCCTTTCGCACAGAAATATATCACCAAAGGTGTGATCGTCGGAGCAGTCAAGGGATAACACAGGATTATTAAAAAAGGTTTCTAAAAAATAGCAACATAGAGTACAATAAAACATAGGAGGTTACTTATGAAAAGAAACTGGAGTAAAAAAGCACTTTCCCTGCTGATGGCAGGAACCATGATGGCGGGACTGGCAGGCTGCGGTTCCGATGCAGCACAGAATGACAGCAGCGCCGCGGCATCCGCCGCGCAGAGCAGTGCCGCACAGAGTACGGATGCGAGTACCAGCGACAACCCGCTGCGTCCCGATACTCTGGATACCATCACGGTTGTATTGTTCGGTGAGGAATCTCCCCGTATGCAGCAGTTAATGGAAGAAAAATATCAGCAAGTATTTATTGATGAGATCAACACCAAGGTAGAACTGATGTATCTGCCCTGGACCGAGAACGGCGCAGGTGGCAAGGTTGACCTGATGATCGCTTCCGGACAGGAATTCGATGCCTGCATCGTAGATCCCACTTGGGCTGCCAGCAGCTACAGCAAGGGTTATTTACAGGATCTGTCCGATGTGATTGACAAATATCTGCCCGACTGGCACGAGAATATGAATGCTACTGCATTCGACGCTTACCGTTATGACGGCGGTGTTTATGCAATCCCTATCGGTAACAAGCCGACCGCCGGTGTATACAATACCGTATGTGTAAGACAGGATATCATGGATGCCATCGGCATGGACAATATCGCAACGTTAGACGACCTTACCACATATGCTGAAAAAGCAAAAGAGCAGTACGGCTTATATGCGACCTACGAGCTGGCAGATGCAGCTTACATCATCCGAGGTACCAGCGACCGCAATCTGATTACTGTAGACAAGAGCAATCTGTGGATCGACCAGGATACCAAGGAATTCGTAAGCCTCGTGGATTCTCCGGAGTTTGAGGCAGCTGTAAAGCTGTACAATAACTGGTACAACGAGGGACTGATCCCAAAGGATATTTTGACCAACACTGTAACCCTGCCTTTCCAGGCGAACATGAGCTCTCTGATGCGAGGGACCTGCGGCACTACCCTGATCGAGAACGAGCCGGGTCTCCAGACGGTAGTACCCGAAGGCAAGACTGCTGAGTACTATATCAGTCCCGATAAGCCGATCTACAAAAATAGTTACGAGAACACAGCATTCCAGGTACCCGTCACATCCGACAAGGCTGACCGTGTAGCGATGTTCGTGAACCTGTTACAGAAGAATACCGAGCTGGCAAACCTGTTTGCATATGGCATAGAGGGAACCGACTACGAGCTGATCGATGGTAAAGTATCCAAGATAAATAACGATGAGCTGTTCTATGAGTGGATGATCTACAACGTAAATATTTCCACCCCGAGTACTGCTTATACCGATGAGTTTATGGAAGTATATAAGAACTGGGATAACGGCGCAAAGCCCTCCGCAACCTTCGGCTTCAATATTGATTACTCCAATATCAAGACCGAGAAGGCACAGATCGACAGCGTATGGGATGAGCTTGCAAAGCCCATGCTGGCAGGTCTGAAGGACTATGACTCCAATATCGACGAACTGAGATCTGCACTGAAGGCAGCAGGCTGGGATACCTATGTAGCAGAGATCCGGAAGCAGTACGACGAATTTCTGGCTAATAAATGATTTTCGGGCTGCCTGTTCTTGCAACAGGCAGCTTTTTTTCTTAAAATAGAGATGATTAAAATAGATAATAAAGATTATGAGGAGATTTCGGGATGAACAATAAATGGCAGAACGCAGTCCGGAGCATGGAGCAGCGGATGGAAAGCCTGCGGTTAAATATGCACGGCTATCAGATCCTTTATCGGGGGGAGTTGATCGGCGAACATTACTGGGAGTCTTTTCATAGGGACAGCCTGCACCGGATGTATTCGATTACGAAGAGCTTCACCTCGCTGGCGACGGGACTGCTGGCAGCGGAGGGCAAGCTTGGCTTAGACGATCGGATCTGTACGTATTTTCCGGAAAAGCTGCCGGAGGGTGGCGCACATCCATGGTGCGAAGAAATGACGATCCGGGATTTACTTACGATGCGTACCTGTTATGAATCCACGACCTTTAAACGCTATGACGGTGACTGGGTGGAGTCCTTTTTTCGGGTGACACCGGATCATGTGCCGGGAACGGTGTTCAATTACGACACATCGGCGTCCCATGTGCTGGCGGCGCTGGTGGAGAAGCTGACAGGTATGGATATGTTGGACTATCTGCGGAAAAAGGTGCTTCGCAGGGTCGGATTCTCCGAGGAAGCCTATATTCTCAAGGATCCCTATGGTGTTAGCCAGGGCGGCAGCGGTCTTGTGAGCAAGCTGAGTGACCTTGCGGGGATTGCCATGTTATGCTGCCGCGGCGGTGTTTTGGACGGTGAGCAGCTGATTCCGGCGGATTTCCTGCGGGAGGCGACCGCTTGTCAGGTGCCGACGAATCTTCAGCCGACGTTTGACGAGCAGCTGGGTTACGGTTTTATGATGTGGAAGACCCGTTATGATGGTTTTGCATTCTATGGAATGGGCGGTCAGCTGGCGCTCTGTTACCCCGAACGGGATCTTGTATTCCTTACGATGGCAGATACGATCGGGAATCCGGCGGGACTGCAGATGATCTATGACTGCTTTTATGATACGGTATATCCTGCGGTGACAGGAATGCCGGAATATACAAATACACAAAAACTGCCAGCCGGAGAGAGACGGCGCGGTGTAGAGCACTGGCACTTTTATGGAATGCAGGACAAAGCGGGAGCAGCCTGCGATTCCAGTGGTTGGGAGACGGTTGTCTTTGACTGGGAGCAACGTATCATAATACTTGTGTCAGCAGAGAAAACCTACGAGTGGTATTATGGTGACGACACATGGGAATACCAGAAGTTCCCGGAGACAGACTATACCTGCATGTGCCGTGGACAGTGGATGTTGGGACATTTTGTATTTCATAGCTTTCTTATTGATGAGGAGGAAGGGCACGTTGCGATGGACTTTGCGTGGAAGGGTAATCGGATGAGTGCCCGGCTGGTAAGCACTTCGGAACCGCCGTTTGTAAAATTAAAAGGCTTCTGGGCGGCGGAGCAGATAGAATAAGTGTAACAAAAGATTCAGATGGAGAGTAAAAATTCGGATGAAGATAGTTCAGAAATACAGAGGAAAGATCATTCTGAGGAGAATATTTGCGGTGTGCTTCGGACTGGCAGCAGTCTGCATTCTGCTGTCGTGTATTCTCGGCTTTGGGTGGTTCCGTGTGTCGCAGATCCAGCAACAGGAGAGTGATTACGAGAGCCGGATGGATACCTATGTACTGGTATTGCAGAATTACGGCAAATCCATGGAGAATGTGGTAACAGTGCTCGAAAATGACGTCTATATCCGCAAGCTGATCAACCGGAATACATTTACATGGGACAACACCGCGGGGATCGCGGCGCAGGAGGTTACGAATCTTGTTTCTGTGAATCCGATGATTCACTCCGTCTATGTCTGGCTCGAGGACGATTATCTGATCAAAAGCACAAATCCCTCCTATCCCATCGACCAGAACGGGGATGCGCGGATGCTGGATATTTTCCAGATGAGCACGTTTCACGAGAGTGCGGTCATTCCATATCTGGATATCTATGGAAAGAGCCAGAACCTCCTCTGCCTGACTAGCGGATCGATGGATCCCACCACTGGGGGCAAACGCAGCGGCATCCAAGTCAACATGGATCTCGACAAGATCATGACCTCAACCCTGCCGAAGACGGAGGAGGAACAGTTCCTGCTGATCGACAGGGACGGGAATATCGTTTATGAGCAGGGAACGCGGGAGATGTACCGGGTCGGGGAACGTCTGGAGGATATTCTGTGGAAAAACAGAAATCTGACCGAGACGTCCGCCGAGATTGTGCGCACGGCGCAGGGGAGATTCCTGTCCGTAGCTACGGAGATTGATGACGAATTTACGCTGGTATGGCTGATTTCCTACCGACATCTCACCGGATCGATGACCCGGGTCGGCTTCCTCTTTTTGGGAATTGGTCTGCTTGTGGCGATCATCGTACTACTTCTCGCGCTGCTGATGTCGAATCGTGTATACAATCCGATCGGCGAGATGGTGCGGACTGCCAGCGAGGAGGGATTGCCCTCCGAGGCAATGGCGAGACAGCTGGAGAATACGGAGCTGTACAGCATCGCCCAGACCTATCAGACGATGGTGCAGAGACTGAACCATATCAACCTGCGCAAAGAGCAGGAGGATCTTGCAACTTATCTAATCAGCAGAGAGAAAACCGCAAAATTGCCGGAGTGGGTGGAAGAGATTTACGCCAAGCCGGGTGTCCGGATTCGTGTCGTGGTCATGCGCCTCAGCGATATCCAGGATCTGCACAGTAATAACACGGAAGAAGCGATCGCTTTTGAGATGGAGACGATCAAGACGATCGTCGAGCAGACGCTCCGTGAGTTGGGCAACGTCCTCGTTTTGCCGGTAGACCGTGAGTTTATCGCGGTGATTCTGTTCAGTGAGGAGAGCGTAACGGAGGAACGTGTGACGGTGGCGTCGCAGCATATCCTTGAAGTCACCGGAGAGCTGATCCATATCGGCATGGATGTGGGAATCAGTGGAGAAAAGGGCGAAACAGAGGGATTTGCGGAGTTAAATCTCATGTATCAGATGGCGCGGGCAGCGACAGCATACCGTTTTATCTATGGTATGGGTGCGGTGGTTACGGAAGGAGAGATGGCGCAGAGGGCGTTAAATGGGGAACAGGCACCGTCATCAGAAGAATTGATCCAGAGACTCCGGCAGAGTGATCGGACAGGCTTTTCAGCGGAGTACCGCAGGATTGTCGGGGAACTCAAAAAGCTATCGATCCAGAAAGCGCAGGATGCACTGATGGAGATCGCTGGGCAGATGCAGACCTACCGGAATTCGTTGCAATACCGTTTTGAACCGTTGACGAAGAAGGATTACGAGGTACTGGCGGGACAACTGGCATCCTATGAATATATGGACGATGCGGAGGACTGGTTTTTCCGGATGGCAGAAGAAATCTGGCTGATCCTCGAGCGGAATCGGCAGACGGGCAGAGAGGACGTTGTGGAGAAGGCGATAGCGTATTTGCAGAGCAATTATGGCGATCCGAATATCAGTGCCCAGTATCTTGCGGACAAATATCATATTACACCGTCCTATTTCAGCCGCCTCTTCCATGAAAAATGCGGCTGCACCTTTCCTGACTATCTGGTGGCGCTCCGCATCGAGCGGGCGAGAGAACTACTCCTCGAGCGGGAGAACCTCAGCATACAGGAGATCTGTGAGCTTGTCGGCTACAGCAATGCATCCTATTTTACGACCAGCTTTAAGAAAAAATACGGCATGACACCGGGGCAGTTCCGCCGGAGCCAGCATTAAACCTTAGCGAATGATGCTATTGAGTGGATGAGAGGAAAAAGACATGATGAAATTATATGATATCACGGAGAAACCGTTGAAAATCTACGGTCTCGCTGTGGCAGACAGTGAGAAAAGACATTTTTTCAGGCTGCCCGAAGAGGCACTGGAGCGCTTCCCACAGTACGGCTACCTCGGAAGAAGAGCTGTCGGCGGCAGAGTCCGCTTTCAGACGGATGCAAAGAAATTATATGTAAAAATGACTCTTGCGGGTACGAAAGAGGATATCAATATTCCGCTGTCCGGCTCGGCGGGCGCAGATATTTATCTCGGAAAGGGCACAGAGGCGACATATCTCGGTTACATCGCGCCAAAGATCCATATCGAGGGCGAGATTACAGTGGAGAAGACTTTTGACCTCACGGGAGAGGAGGTACTCGTAACGATCAATCTGCCGAGAAATGATCATCTCCTTGAGATGCAGATCGGCATCGAGGAGAGCGCGAAGCTATGGGAAGCACCCGAGTATACCGTGGAAAAGCCGATCGTATTTTACGGTTCCTCGATTACAGAGGGCGGATGCGCACCCCGACCCGGAAATGCTTACACCAGTATCGTCAGCAGATGGCTGGATGCGGACTACCGTAACATGGGTTTTTCCGGCAGCGCACGAGGCGAAGAGGATTTCGCGGAATATCTTGCGGGATTTCCCGAGATGAGTCTCTTTGTCATGGATTATGATCACAATTCGCCGAGTCCGGAGCATCTGGCGGAGACCCATGCACCGTTTTTTGAGATCATCCGGAAAGCGCATCCTGATGTTCCGGTGCTCTTCCTCAGCCGTCCCGATACCGATGCGGAGCCAGAGGACAGCATCTGCCGTAGAGATGTCGTCCACGCTACCTACGAGGCGGCGAAACGCAGAGGCGATGAGAAGATTTGGTTTGTCGACGGACATGAGCTCTTCGGCAAGATCGGACGCCCTGAATGCACCGTCGACGGCTGCCACCCGAATACTCTGGGTTTCCTGCGCATGGCGGAGCAGATTTACCCGGTTATGCAGGAAATGCTGAAAAATGTCTGATCTATTTTAGAAAAATATATTTATAGTAAATCTCTGGTCTTACATACAAGATACAGTGGAAGATTGGTGATGTCACCATCCTTCCGGTAGCCGCGTTTGGAAAAACGTAAGGCTGCAGCAGGGTGATTTTCTGCAACATATCTTTTGAAAGAGGGAGCGGATTTATCTTCCCCGGCTTTCACTTCCACCGGAATGATATCGGTTCCGTTTTGAAGCACAAAGTCAATCTCGCTGTTTTTATCAGAGTAGTACCGGGGAGCGATTTCAAATTGTCCCTGCAACTGCTGTAAAATATAATTTTCCGTTAATGCTCCTTTGAACTGGTAGCTTGATTTTAACAGAATGGCACTGTTGTCGATACCGGCCATATGCTTAAGCAGCCCGGTATCAAAGACAAATAGTTTAAACTGATCCAGCTTGTCGAAGGCTGAAAGTGGATGCTCCATTTTGGAGACATTATATACGCGATTGAGCATTCCTGCCGAGACCAGCCATTCGATAGCTTCTTCAAAATCTCTTGCCCTTCCTCCTTCGCGGACAGCACCATACATAAATTTCTCGTTTGGCTTTGCAAGCTGAGCAACGATACTGCGGAATACTAGAAGAATACGACCACTGTTGATCTTCCCGTTATGCTTTGAAAAGTCATTTTCATATATTTCGATTAACTCCCGTTGTATCTGGGAGATTCTTGCCGGATCCTTGTATTTGATCCAGGAGGATACGCACTCCGGCATTCCTCCGATGATAAAATAATAATTGCATGCTTCAGATAGACGAGAGTGAAAAATCTCTTCGATCGTTTGCTCTTTTTGAATGCTGTCATAATAGGTATATAGGGCAGGATCCGTAGCTTCGAGAAATTCGTCAAAAGTCAGTGGGAAAATATCGAGTAGATTTACCATGCCTACCGGATAAGATTTTGGCTGGGCTAAAATGGTTCCCAACAGACTTCCGGCGGAAACCACATGGTATTCGTTCGCTTTTTCTTTAAAGTATTTCAGAGTGTTTAAGGCCTCGGGACATTCCTGGATCTCATCAAAAAGGATCAGAGTCTCACCGGGTTGGATTTTTTCACCGCTTATCATGGACAACAATTCGATAATGCGGTGGGGGTTTTTGTTCGCCTGAAAAATGGATTTTAATTCATCCTCTTCATCGAAGTTGAAATAGACATAATTAGCATAGCAGGTCTGTCCGAATTCCTTCATCAGCCAGGTTTTACCCACCTGTCTGGCACCTCGCAAAATCAGAGGCTTTCGTTCCGGGTCGTTTTTCCAGTTTATCAGGGATTGCATTGCATTTCGCTTCATAAATACACCGTCCTTTTCGGGAATAATAATAGCATAACACATTTTTCTGAAAAATAAACAACTGTTTTGCACATTTTTCTGAAAAAATCAAATACCAATAATCACATTTTTCTAAAATACAAAAGCCGATAGTCTGTTTTCGCAGATTACCGGCTTTATTTATGCGCGGAGACGGTGGGATTTGAACCCACGTGCCCGAAAAGGGCTAACGCATTTCGAGTGCGCCCCGTTATGACCACTTCGATACGTCTCCAAAAGATTACAACGTAGATTATTTTATCTGAAAAATGCCGGTTTGGCAAGGGGAGAAACGAAAAAACCTAGTAGTTTCTATTGTTTGCGATGGCATTTACCACCTGGCAATGGAATTACGCTTTTGTAGCGGTAATTTTAAAAAAGATGTTGACAGAACAACATCTGTGTAGTATATTGCATTTAAATACTTTGATAGTCAAAATATTTTACCGACGGTAATATGGAGAAAGCATAAGACCGGTGTTGCAAACATTTATGAATGAAAAGTGAACACGCCGGAGACGACAAAGTAGTAAAGCAAGGTATCAGAAACACAATAATGAAATGCATAAGGAGAGCAAAAACATGTTAGAAAAAGTAGCAGCCATCATCAGAGAACAGTTAAATCAGGAGAATGTAGAAATCACAGAGGCAACCCGTTTCAAGGAGGATCTGGAAGTGGATTCCCTGGATCTGTTTGAACTGGTAATGGCGTTTGAAGAGGAATATGGTGTGTCCATTCCTTCCGAGGAATTGGAAAATATGGCAACGGTAGGTGATGTTATCAGATATATTCAGGAGCATGCATAAGGACTGCATATCTGCCGGAATGCAAGAATCCGCAGGCATCAAAGTCGGGGGCTTTTGACCCTGGTATCATCAGAATATGTAATATAACGCAGAATGACGAGAAGGATCAGAAAGACAATGAAAACAAAGATCACGGAACTTCTACAAATAGAATATCCCGTTTTCCAGGGCGGCATGGCATGGGTGGCGGAACATAAGCTGGCGGCAGCGGTATCGAATGCCGGAGGCTTAGGCATCATCGGTGCCGCTTCCGCTCCGCCTGAGGTCGTCCGGGAGGAAATTCGCAAATGCAAAGAGCTGACCGACAAGCCCTTCGGCGTGAATATCATGCTGCTCAATCCCAACGCAGAGGAAGTAGCGAAGATCGTTGTGGAAGAAGGAGTACAAGCGGTAACGACAGGTGCGGGAAATCCCGGAAAATTCATGGAGCTGTGGAAAAATGCCGGAGTGAAGGTCATCCCGGTGGTGGCAAGTGTAGCTATGGCGAAGATGATGGAGCGGGCAGGAGCAGACACCGTAGTGGCGGAAGGCATGGAGAGCGGCGGACATATCGGTTCCACCACAACCATGGCACTGGTGCCGCAGGTGGTGGATGCTGTGTCTATCCCGGTGATCGCAGCTGGAGGTATCGCCGATGGCAGAGGAATGGCAGCGGCCTTCATGCTGGGAGCTGAGGGAATCCAGATGGGAACCCGGTTCGTAGCATCGAAGGAATCTATTGTCCATGAAAATTATAAGAATCAGATCATCAAGGCAAAGGATATCGATTCCGTGGTCACGGGAATGTCTACCGGACATCCGGTGCGTTCTTTACGTAATCAGATGACCAGAGAGTATTTAAAGCTGGAAAAAGAGAATGCCGATTTCATGGAGCTGGAAAAGCTGACGTTGGGATCTCTTAGGAAGGCAGTGCAGGACGGGGATACCGTAAATGGAACCCTGATGGCTGGGCAGATTGCAGGATTGATCCGCAGAGAACAGACCTGCCGTGAGATTATTGAAGAAACAGTGCAGCAGGCGCAGGAGTGCATAGCGGCACAAGGACAGCATAAATAAAATATAGCGACAGGTAACCGCTGACAACAGATTTCGAACAGTGACAGGCAGCGTAGTTATATGGAAAACGGTGCATTATAAAAATGTGCTGTAACCGAGGAGAACAATAGCATCACATAGTAATAGGAGATGACAAGAATGAGCAGGATCGCATATTTATTCCCGGGACAGGGCTCCCAGTACATAGGAATGGGCAAGGAGTTCTATGATACTTACCCGGAAGCACAGGCGGTATGGAAGCTGGCGGACAAGGTACTTCAGAATCTGTACTGGCAGGATAAGCGGGAAAAGCAGGCGGATAGCGGACATCCGTACTCTATGGAGCAGCTGACCTTTGAAGAAAATCCTTATATCAACATTACGGAATATACGCAGATCGCCATGCTGACCATGGAAGTGGCTATTCTGAAAGTATTGGAGGCAAAAGGACTGAAAGCAGAGATGGCAGCAGGCTTAAGTCTTGGAGAATATGGGGCACTGGCTGCCGCTGGTGTGATGGAACTGCCGGATCTGTTCCGGATCATCCGGATGCGTGGTATCTATATGCAGGAGGCCTATCCGGAAGGCGGAGCCATGGCAGCAATATTAGGACTGGACGGAGATACCGTGGCAAAAATCTGCGGACAGACAGCAAAAGAAACCGGTAAAGTCGTCTCGGTGGCAAATTATAACTGCCCGGGGCAGATCGTGATCACCGGAGAGGCAGATGCAGTAGCAGCAGCATCAGAAGCGCTGAAGGAAGCAGGTGCAAAACGCTGTGTACCCTTAAAGGTCAGCGGACCGTTCCACTCATCCCTGTTAAAAACTGCGGGAGAACAGCTGGCAGAAGAATTGAAAAGCGTCAAGCTGTCAACCCCTTGGATTCCTTATGTGTCCAACGTTACAGCGGATTATGTGACAGATGCGTCACAGGTTGCGGGACTGCTGAAACAACAGGTATCCAGTCCCGTTCATTTCACTCAGAGCGTAGAGCGGATGATCGCAGATGGTGTGGATACTTTCATAGAGATCGGTCCGGGGAAGACACTCAGCAGCTTCGTACGGAAAATTGACAGAAATGTCAAAGTATACAATATCGAGAAACCGGAGGATCTGGACCGGGTGATGGAGGAGCTGGCATGTTGACAGGAAAAAGTCTGACAGGACGAGTTGCTATTGTCACAGGGGCCTCACGAGGCATCGGAAAAGCAGTGGCAAAGGTACTGGCATCAGAAGGAGCCACGGTGATCATTAATTATAACGGCTCTGCAGAGGCGGCGGAAGCAGTGGCGGAGGACATCCGAAGCCAAGGCGGCATGGCGGAGGCTGTGAAATGCAATGTTGCAGATTTTACAGAGAGTGAAGCCTTTGTAAAGGCAGTAACAGAGAAATACGGCAGAGTTGACATCCTTGTCAATAACGCCGGGATCACACGGGACAATCTGATTGTGCGGATGACGGAAGAAGAATTCAATGCAGTCCTGGATACGAACCTGAAAGGCGCATTTCACATGATCCGGCATCTGACGAAGACCTTTATGAAGCAGAGATATGGGAAAATCATCAATATCTCTTCTGTCAGTGGCATCGCCGGAAATGCAGGGCAGGCTAATTATTCCGCCTCCAAGGCGGGACTGATCGGTCTGACGAAAAGTGTAGCGAGAGAACTGGCATCCAGGAATGTCTGTGTGAATGCCGTGGCACCCGGATTTATCCGGACAGATATGACAGATAAGCTTCCGGAGGCGGTACAGGATAATGCGGTTGGACAGATCCCGCTTAAGAAAATGGGAAGACCGGAGGATGTTGCACAGGCGGTTCTGTTCCTGGCAGGAGATGCCTCGGACTATATTACCGGCCAGGTGCTGTGCGTGGACGGCGGTATGGCAATGTAAAAAATACCTCTGGCAACAGGAAAGCAGAATAGAAAATATGTCCGCTAACAGTACAGCAGGATAGAAAATAAGTCAGGATGCGAGGGAGTATATCACGTATGGGTAAAAATAGAAGAGTTGTAGTAACAGGCATGGGAGCCATCACCCCTATTGGCAACAGCGTAGAGGAATTCTGGAATGGTATCAAAGAGGGCAAGACCGGATTCGGTCCTATCACCTATTTTGATACTGCGGATTACCGTTGTAAGCTGGCGGCGGAAGTGAAGGATTTTGATCCCACACAATATATGGACAAAAAATCCGCCCGTAGAATGGAACAGTTCTGTCAGTTCGCCGTGGCGGCTGCCGGACAGGCAATCGCAGATGCGGGTCTTGCTATGGAACAGGAAGATCCTTATATGGTGGGCTGTAGTGTGGGAAGCGGCATCGGAAGCTTACAGGCCATGGAGCGGGAATATGACCGCCTGAAGGAAAAAGGCCCCGGCAGGGTAGGCCCCATGCTGGTGCCTCTGATGATCTCCAATATGGCAGCAGGCAATGTCAGCATTGCCTATGGGCTGAAGGGCAAGAGCCTGAACGTGGTCACTGCCTGTGCAACCGGTACACATTCCATCGGAGAAGCATACCGTACAATCCAGTACGGTGATGCGGATGTAATGATAGCGGGAGGAACGGAAAGCTCCATTACCCCCATTGGAATTGCCGGATTTTCGGCACTGACAGCGCTGTCATTTAGTGAGGATCCGGAACGGGCATCCATTCCTTTTGACAAGGAGAGAAACGGCTTCGTCATGGGAGAGGGTTCCGCTATCGTGGTACTGGAAGAGCTGGAGCATGCAAAGAGGCGCGGGGCGAAGATCTATGCGGAACTGACCGGCTACGGATGTTCTTCGGATGCTTATCATATTACATCCCCTGCGGAGGATGGCAGCGGAGCAGCCACCGCCATGCTGAACGCCTTAAAAGACGGTGGTGTGGAACCGGAAGAGCTTACTTATATTAATGCCCACGGAACCAGCACCCATCATAATGACCTGTTTGAGACCAGAGCGATCAAGCTGGCATTTGGAGAACATGCATATGACATGAAGATCAATTCCACCAAATCCATGGTGGGACATCTTTTAGGAGCAGCAGGTGCAGTGGAGTTTGTCACCTGCGTAAAAGAAATTCAGGAAGGCTATATCCACCGCACCGTGGGACTGCGTGAGACGGAGGAGGAACTGGATCTGAATTACTGCCGGGACAGCTACAAAGAAGAGGTGCCCTATGCATTGACCAATTCGTTGGGCTTCGGCGGACATAATGCGAGTCTGTTGTTGAAGAAGTACACAGAATAACCGCAGCAGATGTTCAGGACACAGGATAGAAGGCAGAGCATCAACGAGGACGATTGCACAATGCGAGGAAGTAGTTGATACGACAGCATTCGCGGAACGGAGGAACAATGTCAGTTTATAATACACAGGAAATCATGGAGATTCTGCCCCACAGACATCCATTTCTGCTGATCGATACGATCGAGGAGCTGGAGCCCGGTGTGCGGGCAGTGGGACGAAAAAATGTGACCTTTAACGAACCGTATTTTGCCGGGCATTTTCCGGGGAACCCGGTGATGCCGGGCGTGTTGATCATGGAAGCACTGGCACAGACAGGGGCTGTAGCAATTCTGTCTCTGCCGGAGCATCGTGGTAAGACCGCTTATTTTGCAGGAATCGACAAGGCAAAATTCAAACAGATGGTGCGCCCCGGAGACACCCTGGAGCTGGAGACCACCATTATCCGCAGTAAGGGACCGGTGGGTGTCGGGGAAGCAATCGCCACGGTAAACGGAAAACTGGCAGCGAAGGCAGAGCTTACCTTTGCGTTGAAATAAAAATAGTCTGCGGAAGTGATTTCTTATGGGTGGGACAGAGAGATAAGAGTGACGCAGAATAAGAGGTGCAGGTATGGGAAGTGTAGATACAGAAACAGAGATCAAATGCCCGAAATGTAAGAAAATGATAAACAGAGACCGGGCAGCGAAAAATAAATATGTCTGTTACGAATTTGGTTATTATTTCCTGGTGAAGACCCACAACCGGATCCGCATGGTGGCAGACCGGAAAAGCTTTCAGCCTTGGTTCGAGGAGATAGAAGAGAGCAATCCACTGAAATATGAGGGCTATGAAGAAAAGCTGTCGGAGGCCAGGGAAAAATCCGGCGTAAAAGAAGCTGTGACCGTAGGTGAATGCGAGATCTACGGGGAAAAGGCTGTGATCGGCATCTGCGAATCCAAATTTATGATGGGCAGTATGGGTCATGTGGTCGGCGAGAAAGTCACCCGGGCTATAGAGAAAGCTACGGAACGGAAACTACCGGTATTTTTGTTCTGCTGTTCCGGCGGTGCGAGAATGCAGGAGGGAATCGTGTCACTGATGCAGATGGCAAAAACCTCCGCAGCGATCAAACGGCATGGAGAAGCAGGACTTCTCTATGCGACGATCTTGACAGATCCCACCACAGGTGGTGTGACGGCCAGTTTTGCTATGCTGGGAGATGTGATCATGGCGGAACCGGGAGCCTTGATCGGCTTCGCAGGACCGAGAGTTATTAAGCAGACTCTGGGACAGCGCCTCCCTGATGGCTTCCAGACAGCGGAATTTTTGCAGGAGCATGGTTTTGTGGACGGTATCGTCCGCCGGGAGAATCTGAAGAAGACCTTATATTTCCTGATCACGACGCATCGGTGCAGTGAGGGGAATTATGCGGATTTTAAGAAAAATTTTGACTTCCATTTTGAACCTACGGAGATCGTGAAGGAGCGTTCATTCCTGACACTCCCCAGAACGGCATGGGAAAAGGTCAAGACTGTCCGGAGAGTGGACAGACCGGCAGCGACCGATTATATTCCCTACATTTTTGATTATGTGGTGGAGGCTCACGGAGACCGTTATTATGGGGATGATAAAGCACTGGTAGGTGCAGTGGCATTCCTGGACGGGCAGCCGGTGACAGTGCTGGCAGATGTGAAGGGCAAGGATTTCACGGAATGCGCAAAACGCAATTACGGCATGCCCATGCCGGAAGGGTATCGTAAGGCACTGCGCCTGATGAAGCAGGCGGAGAAATTCAACCGACCCATTATCAGCTTTGTAAACACGCCGGGAGCCTTCTGCGGCGTGGAGGCGGAGGAGAGAGGCCAGGGCGAGGCCATTGCCCGGAATCTGCTGGAGATGTCAGCTTTAAAAGTGCCGGTATTGTGCATTCTCATCGGGGAAGGCGGCAGCGGCGGGGCATTGGCTACGGCGGTAGGCAATGAGGTGTGGATGATGGAAAATGCCACCTATTCGATCCTGTCTCCCGAAGGCTTTGCTTCTATATTATGGAAGGATGCTGACCGTGCCAGAGAAGCCAGTGAGGTCATGAATATTACATCCGAGGATCTGAAACGCCTCGGTGTGATCGAGCGGATCGTACCGGAATACGGTGGGGCAGACCAAAGTACCGTGGAAGCCATAGGCGGGTATCTCAAGGAACATATCAAGGAATTTCTGCAAAAATATACCGGCATGACCGGTGAACAAATCGCAGAGGAACGTTATGAAAGGTTCCGCAAGTATTAAAGCGGTAACGAGAGGTGATGTGGGATGAAGCACGGAAAAATGATCCTGGGGGAATTACATGCAGATATTCCCGTGATCCAGGGAGGCATGGGTGTGGGAATCAGTCTGTCCGGGCTGGCCGGAGCAGTGGCAGCTGCCGGTGGGATCGGCATCATTTCTACTGCCCAGATCGGTTTCCGGGAGCCGGATTTTGACAGAGATCCCATCGCCTGTAATCTGCGCACTATCGGAAAAGAAATAGAAAAAGCAAGGCAGATCGCAAAAGGCGGTATCGTCGGTGTCAATATCATGGTGGCAACGCAACACTACGAGGATTATGTCAGGGCAGCAGTGCAGGCTGGTACAGACTGCATTATCTCCGGTGCGGGCTTGCCGCTGGATCTGCCCGGAGTTGTGGCAGAGACGGAAAACGGAATGCCCGGGCGCAGCCACCGGACGATGTTAGCGCCGATCGTGTCGAGCCCCCGTGCCCTGTCGGTCGTCACGAAATACTGGATGAAAAAATACGACAGAAAGCCGGACTTTATCGTGGCAGAGGGACCGTTGGCAGGAGGTCATCTGGGATTTAAACGGGAAGAACTGGATGCTTACACACCGGAGAACTATGAGAGAGAACTTACGGCAATGATCCGGCAGGCAGCAGAACTGGGAATTCCACTGATTGCAGCAGGAGGTATTTATGACCGGAGAGATCTGGAGCACTGCCTGTCCCTCGGGGCTGCGGGGGTACAGCTGGGAACCCGGTTCGTGACCACAGAGGAATGTGATGCGGCGGAGGCGTACAAGCAGGAGTATCTCCGGGCGCAGAAAGAAGATATTGTTATTGTGAAAAGCCCGGTGGGAATGCCCGGCAGAGCTATACAGAATGCTTTTCTGGAAAAGGTGGCGGCCGGGGAACGGTTTATGACCGGATGCAGACATTGCATTAAGACCTGCGATCCGAAGACAGCACCGTATTGCATCACCCGAGCGTTGATCAATGCGGCAACGGGAGATGTGGATAACGGACTGTTGTTCTGTGGCAGCAATGCCTGGCGGGCGCAGAAAATAGAAAGAACAGTGGATATCATGGAGGAAATGGCGTGAGGACCATAAGAATCACCGGAACCGGAAGTGCGCTTCCGGGGAGGATCGTTACAAATAAAGAATTGGAGCAGATGGTAGAAACCTCGGATGAATGGATCCGGGAGAGAACCGGTATCGGTGAGCGTCATGTGTCTGTGGGCGAAACGGTTGTGACACTTGCGTCAGAAGCTGCCCGTAAAGCACTCGAACAGGCAGGAAAAAGAGCGGAAGAGATCGACCTGATTCTGGTGGCAACCTGCTCTCCGGAGCAGTATCTGCCCTGCTGTGCCTGCCAGGTACAGGCAGCTGTCGGCGCGGTGAATGCTTTGGCTTTTGATGTGAATGCGGCCTGTTCCGGATTTTTGTTTGCACTGAATACCGCAGATGCTTATCTGAGGACAGGATTGGCGGAAAATGCGCTGGTCATCGGCAGTGAGGTACTGTCTAAACTGGTGGATTGGAAGGACCGGGGCAGCTGTATTCTGTTCGGAGACGGCGCCGGGGCGGTAGTTGTGGAGCGATGCAGGACGGAGTCTCGGGCGGTGGAATACAGTAACGCTTTGCCGGAGACAGAGAAAGGGATGCAGGAGACGGCGGAGGAGAAACGGATACCGGCAGCAGGCATTCTGGGCCGGGCACTGCACTCCGACGGCACCGGTGGCGGAGTCCTGCAATGCGGAGCGAGAGAACTGACAACCCCATATGCAAGGACTTCAGCGGCAAAAACGGATCAAAAACAGCAGACGGATGACAGAGAACATTATATTCAGATGGATGGACAGGAAGTGTACCGGTTCGCCACCAGACGGGTGCCGCAGTGCATCGAGGAAGCACTGTCAGATGCCGGACTTGCTGTGCCGGATATTGATATGTTCGTATTGCATCAGGCCAACGCACGTATTATCGATGCAGTGGCGAAACGCCTTCATGCGGATCGTGAAAAGTTTCCTACAAATCTGGAGAGGGTAGGCAATCTGTCCTCTGCCTCCATTCCGGTGCTTCTGGACGAACTGCACAGGCAGGGAAAGCTGCACCGCGGCGATCGTATCGTTCTGGCGGGATTCGGAGCCGGGCTTACGATTGGGGCTTGCGTGATGACCTGGTAGACGGTATACTGAAAATGATCCGGAGCGCAGGAAGACTGCGGATATGCGTCAGAGAAGGCGGCTTCGGAGGATTGCGGACATACGAAAGAAAAATTCCAGATATCGTAGAGGTAACTATGGGAAAAAGCAACAACCGGATGCTGAACGAATTGCTGGTGAATCTGTTCCATAACGTGATGGACGCAGAGGCAAAGGCGGTCATAACAGACGAATTCAAGGATATTACAAATAATGACATACACATTCTGGAGGCTATCGGTATCGAGGAACCAAAGAGTATGTCCCGTATCGCTGGGGAACTCCACGTTACCGTGGGTACCCTGACCACGAATATGAACAGTCTGGAGAGAAAAGGATATCTCACCCGCAACCGCAGCACCAGAGATAAACGTGTAGTGCTGGTGATCCTGACAGAGAAGGGGAGAAAAGCTTTTTTCCATCACAGAGATTTCCACAGGAAAATGATCCACACCATCATACGGGATCTGGACGAGGAAGAAATGAAGACATTGATCAAATGTCTGGGAAAACTGGATATATTTTTCAGAGAAGGCAACGAGGGGTGACCGGAGAGATCTGGTGGCTCCTTTTTTGTGTTTACGATGAGCCAGCCTGCTCGATTTTGCGGTGGGCGCACTTGTTTGACAAAATTTTATAAAAATATGAGACGAATCGTATGGAAAATATTGACGTTACTATTGACTTTTCGGTATAATAAATGATACGGGTAGTATGGGAATACGATTGGGATTCCATATAAAAATATGAAGGGGGAATATTATGAAAAATACAAAAGCATGGAGTGTAAAGATGAGGTTGGCCCTGCTGGCACTGGCGGCACTGGCGTGGATCGCTGTGCCGGTGAGTGCGAGAGCGGAGGGGGAAACAGTAGATACCTGGGATGGCACAGCGGTAGCTTTTACCCAAGGTAGAGGCACAAAAGAAGAACCCTGGCTGATTGAAAATGCAGAGCAGCTTGCGTATCTGGCGCAGCAGGTGAATAATGGCACGGATTATGAAAGGGAGCATTTTTTGCTGGTTTCTGACCTTGACCTTAGCGGTAATGAGTGGACGCCGATAGGTACAGATGGCACCATTTCTGGGGAGGCTTTGACGGCGGCGGACATACAATAACCGGAATGACAATTACAGGAAAGGAAGCCTCCTATGTGGGTCTGTTTGGAGAGTGCCACAACTTTACCACTGCTTCCAGCTATATAAAAAGTGTCACAGTAAAGGGGGCTAATATTTCTGGTAAAAGCTTTGTGGGCGCAATTGCTGGAGTAGGAGCAAATATTTCTGACTGCTATAGTATCGAAAACACGATTTGTGCGAGGCGGCAGGTAGGCGGTGTATGCGGAAGTCTGATAGGAAATATTTCCGGCTGCTACAATAGCAGTTCAGTAAGTGGAATTTCTACAGCAGGCGGAATCATGGGCACTGCCAGTTATGAAGGAAACGTTGGAAACGGCGTAGTTCAATACTGTTATAATATAGGTGCTGTAACAGTTTCTCAACAGGATAGCTATGTAGGTGGTATTACCGGTGCATCAGCGAATAAGTATGAAATCAGTAATTGCCTGAATTGTGGTAAGATTACAGGGAATGGCAAAAATGTTGGTGGCATAGCTGGAAGCACGGATTCGAATTATATGAACTTTATCGGCAACTGCTATTACAACAGTGATTTGAATAATGCCGGTGTGGGAGAAGGAGCAAGCGATAAGGTGATTCCCCTGACTACCAGCCAGCTTTGCGGTGCACTTCCGGAGGGCTTGGATTCTACAATCTGGAAAGAGGGCGGTGTCGATACCAGCAATGCAGCGGCTACAGATACAGGAAGTAGATTTGGTACAGCCACAGGGACTTACATCAATCTGACAAAGGTGGCAGAGATCGGAGAGACGAAGACTGCTTCCGTACCGGTTTACAACTATGTTACAACGAATGGCGACGACTGGGATATCTATACCCTGATCACCACGGCGGAGGAATTCGCAGCCATCGGACAGGATACGGCAAACTGTAACGAAAACTATGTATTAAAAAACAATATTGATGTGAGCGGAGTGGAACTCAGATCTATTGGAAATCCCGGAACTCCATACATAGGAAAATTCAGTGGAGACGGACATACGATAAGCTATGTGGATATGACAAAAGAAAATGATGTTTATAGTTCTGGTTTGTTTGCCCAGATTGGCTACACGCAAAACCAGCTCAGCGAAAGCGGTAAGGTAATGCTGTTGGCTGCCAACGGAGTGATTGCTTCGAATGCCGAGGCAGGAGGAATTTGCGGAGATTTGTCTGTGGGCGAAATTTATGGCTGCTCCTTTACTGGAACGGTAAAAGGGTATACAGCAGGTGGAATCTGCGGCAATGCCGGACAAAACACTATAATTTCCCAGTGCTTTTTTGCAGGAGACGTACAGGGAAAGGATTCTGCGGCAGGAATCTGTGGTATGAGTGGAACTGTAAAAGATAATATTAATCATTGCATTAGTATAGCTACGATTGACACTGCCAAGAATGATGGCTATCTTGCTGGAATAACGAATAGCGGAGATATCGATGCAACGAATTGCTATTTCAATAACGATATATGTAAAGCAGATGATGAACGCAATTTGGGGCGTACGACCCTGCAACTGACCTCACCCGACTTCTTTGAAAAGCTAATAAAAGATGAGGATTTTAACCCTGACATCTGGACGAAGAAAGCCAACGACAAAGAGAAGGGAATCGCCTACTACCCTTCTCTTGGGGAGAATAATGCAGTTGGTGTGAATTACACCACAGGTCTGTCGTTCGAGAGAGCAGATACCAACGCTCCCGCCTATGGAGAGAATATTACTTTTAATGTAAAGGCACTGGTAAACCTTGCGCCAAACGGACAGACCATCCCTGCGGAAGATACGGAGGGCAGCTTTGAGATCCGGATCGGGGATACCACGGTGGTAAATGCGGCAGAATTCCGGGACGGCACCGCAACCTACAATGCGCGGACTGCAGGAGCGACCACGTTTACCCTCGTCTACAAAGGAAATGACAATTCTTTCTTCTCTGAGAAGACGAAGAATCTGATCGTTGACATCGCCCCGGCTCGACTTACTGTAGAATGTGAGGGCATTGCCTGTGGAACCTATGGCAATAAGCTGAGAGAACTCAAAGTGACCGGATTGTCGGCAAAACTGGAGAGTGAGACAATTGATGGAACCTGGCAGATTATCGGAGACGAGGTTCCTTATGTCGGAGACGATGGAACCTACACGGCAACATTTACCCCGGCACAGCATCCGGAATACTATCAGCCGTTGACTGCATCGGTGAAGCTGGCAATTGAAAAGGCGGAAGTTTCGGCAATTCCAATGCAGAATTTATATTACAGTTGGGCAGCCAAAGGAGAGAAGGAAGTACAGATACCGGGACTGCCGGAAGACAGGGGAACGACAGAATTAATCAGTAAGGTAAAGTCAGATGATGCTAACGTTTTGGCAACAGACCAGGCTATCAGATATTCGGAAGGTAAGCTGATATTCACATTGGGAGAAAACACCATGGAGGATATCACGCATTCTGCGGCTATTCAAATTGTATTGGGGTCGCAAAATTATAAAGACATCTTTGTGAATATAACCATACATCGCACCGCAAAAGCAGACTGCGAGGATACCCCGGATCCGGATGCCTTTGACATGACCTTTACCGTCAGCGGCAATGATCTGGCGGCGCAGATCACCACAGATCGCACTGACGTGGAGTTCAGCTTTGATGGAACGGACTGGGGGCAGACCAAATCCACCGGAGTCGGTCACAACGAGAAGGTGACTGCACAGATCCGCTATGCGGAAACCGATGATTATAACGCAAGCCCCGCCGTATCGAAGACATGGAACTCCGGTCACGGCCCGCTGAACCGCCACGACCGGGTGGAACCCACCTGTCAGGCAGAGGGCAGCATCGAATACTGGACCTGCGACGTCTGCGGACTGTATTTTGCATCCGCGGATGGAAGCAAGAGCATAACAGCGACAGAGATCGTTCTTCCGAAGACGGATCATAGCTGGGCAGAAGGATATCTGTCCGATATGACCGGACACTGGCATAAGTGTGGTGTCTGTGGAATCACCAGCAATACGGAAAAGCATGCATCCGGTGGCGCGGCCACCACAGAACGGGCGGAGATCTGTACCGTCTGCGGTTATGAGATCGCACCGAAGAAGCCTGCTGCCAGTAACGACGATGACGATGATGACGACGATGACAGCAGTCAGGCGTCCAATACGGACCAGAAGGCCACGGGCGCGGCAACACCTCCCGCAGCCACGGCAACGCCTGCCACACCCGGTGTGGTAAAGCCTTCTGTAATTCCCGTGCCCCCGACAACACCCGCTGCGGACGAAAACAGTAAGGAAGATGCGGCAAAGCCCTCCGGGGAGGCACAGGACACGCAGGAATCGAGTGGAGAAGCACCGCAGGAGGAGCGGATAGATTCCATGACCGCCCAGACTTCCGACTCTCAGGAATCCGGCACAGAGCAGATAACGGAGACCTCCGGTAAGGGAACGAACGCAGGCCGCGTGGCGGCAGCGGCAGCAGCCGGAGCCGTAGTGGTCGGCGGTGGCGGCGCAGCTGTCTACGTGACCATGATCAAAGGAAAGTTTAAATTCAAATAACGTATGATAAGATGATAAGCGAACCTCAGAGGCCCGGTGCTTCTGAGGTTTGTTTTGCCATAGGGGAGAAATCTGCCGGAAATTACAACAAACTATTTTCAGATGAAAATAAATGTATTAAAATAGAAATAAGTATTGGCAGAACGAAGACAGTTTTGCATAGTTACAGCAAACGCAAGAGAAAATAATGAAATATAGAAAACGGAGGATCCTACGATGAAGAGAATCGGAATGTTGACGAGCGGTGGTGACTGCCAGGCATTAAATGCTGCCATGAGAGGTGTGGTGAAGACCCTGGCGAACAGTAAGGAAGAGGTCGAGATCTATGGCTTCCTCGATGGCTACAGAGGACTGATTTACGGTAATTTCCGCATGCTGACAGACAAGGATTTCTCCGGTATTCTTACCAAGGGCGGCACGATCCTGGGAACCTCCCGGACCCCCTTCAAGACGATCCAGGATCCGGATCCCAACGGGCTGAATAAAGTGGAAGCAATGAAGCAGAATTATTATAAGCTGCAGTTGGACTGCCTGGTAATTCTCGGTGGTAACGGCACCCACAAGACTGCGAACCTGTTGCGCAAGGAAGGACTGAATATCGTGACCCTGCCCAAGACCATCGACAATGACCTGTGGGGCACCGATATGACCTTCGGTTTCCAGAGTGCGGTGGATATTGCAACGGATGCCATCGACTGCATCCATACCACAGCAGCTTCCCACGGCAGAGTATTTATCGTGGAAGTTATGGGACATAAAGTAGGGTGGCTGACCCTGAATGCCGGAATGGCAGGCGGTGCGGACATCATCCTGCTCCCGGAGATCCCTTATGATATCGATAAGGTGATCGAGAAGATCGAAGACAGGGACAAAAAGGGCTGCCGTTTTACCATTATCGCTGTGGCTGAGGGTGCGATTTCCAGGGAAGATGCTGCCCTGACCAAAAAAGACTACAAGAAAAAGATGGAAAAATATCCGTTCCCTTCCGTATCTTACGAAGTGGCTGCACAGATCCAGGAGAAGACCGGCAGAGAAGTACGTGTCACCGTACCCGGCCATATGCAGAGAGGCGGAAGCCCCTGCCCTTATGACAGAGTATTCGCCAGCCGTCTGGGCTCTGAGGCAGGCAAGCTGATCCTGGACAATCAGTACGGTTTCATGGTAGGTTACAAGAACCGTGAGATCGTAAGGGTTCCGTTAGAGGATGTAGCGGGCAAGTTAAAGACCGTGGATCCCGATGCTACCATCGTACAGGAAGCGAAGCTGCTGGGCATCTGCTTCGGCGATTAAGACAGAAAATGAATGAGTAACTATTTTCGCCAAGCATCTGCTAATATTTGATGGCTCTGAATAGTTACAAGGAAGAGAGAAAAAACATGTCATATACAGCACTATACCGGAAATTCCGCCCGGACGCTTTTTCCGATGTCAAGGGTCAGGAGCATATCGTGACGACATTGAAGAATCAGCTGCGGGCGAACCGGATCGGCCATGCGTACCTGTTTACCGGAACAAGAGGTACCGGTAAGACCACGGTGGCCAAGATTTTTGCGAAAACAGTGAACTGCGAACACCCCACAGAGGACGGCCCCTGTGGGGAATGCCGTATTTGTAAGGCAATCGCAGCAGGAGCCAGCATGAATGTCATCGAGATCGATGCGGCTTCCAACAACGGTGTGGACAATATCCGTGAGATCATCGACGAGGTATCCTATTCCCCTGCGGAGGGAAAATACAAGGTCTACATCATCGACGAGGTGCATATGCTCTCCCCCGGAGCTTTCAACGCATTGTTAAAAACGCTGGAAGAGCCGCCCTCTTATGTTATTTTTATTCTGGCGACCACAGAGGTGCATAAGATCCCCATTACGATCCTGTCCCGCTGCCAGAGATATGATTTTAAACGAATCTCCATTGATACCATCACGGATCGTATGAAGGAACTGATGGACACGGAGCAGGTACAGGTGGAGGACAGAGCTCTGCGCTACATTGCGAAAGTAGCGGACGGTTCTATGCGAGATGCCTTGAGCCTGTTGGATCAGTGTATTGCCTTCCATCTGGGCAAAGAACTGACCTACGATATGACCCTGGATGTGCTGGGGGCAGTGGATACAGAAGTGTTCAGCAGATTGCTGCGCTTTGTTATGGACCGGAATGTGTTAGGCTGCATTGAACTACTGGAAGAGATCGTCATGCAGGGCAGGGAACTGGTACAGTTTGTCACGGACTTTACCTGGTATCTGCGGAATCTGATGTTGGTACAGACAGCGGATAATCTGGAGGATGTCATAGACATGTCTACGGACAATCTGGCGAATCTGAAGGAAGAAGCTTCCATGCTGTCCATGGACCAGATTATCCGCTATATTCATATTTTCTCCGAACTGTCCGGACAGATCCGCTATGCGGCGCAGAAGCGTATCCTGGTAGAGATCGCGCTGATCAAGCTGTGTAAGCCGGAGATGGAGACGGATCAGGAAGCTGTCCTGGATAGAATCCGCCAGGTGGAGGAAAAAGTCGAGAACGGTATTGTAGTCACGGCGCCCCAGATGCCTGCCGGAGCTCCCGGAGCACAGGGAGTGCCGCAGGCCGGTGTGGCAAAGCCGAAGCCACAGTTGCCGAAGGCGGTTCCCGGGGATATTCAGGAGATTGTACGGAAATGGCCGGCTATCGTGGGAAATGCTGAGAATCCCATGAAGATGTATCTGAAAAACGCCCGATTAAGTCTGGGCGGAGACAACAAGCTCATGGTGGTGTTGGAGGACGGACTGGCTTCCGATTATTTCAAGGGGGAAGCCCACGAACAGAACAAGCAGCAGTTGGAAATGCTGTTGTCCGATTTTTCCAGCAAAGAGATTGAAGTGACGATCCAGACGGTGGAAAGCAGCAGAGAATTCGAAGACAACTATGTGGATCTCAGTAAGGTCATCAACATGGAGATCGATGAGGAAGAGTGATCCTGCGTGAATTTAGGATTGCGGCAGACTTGCAGATAAGGTAAGATAGAATAATAACTCAATTATAAATAATATGGAGGAAACAGCAACATGGCAAAAAGAGGTGGATTTCCCGGAGGCGCAATGCCCGGTAATATGAATAATCTGATGAAGCAGGCACAGAGAATGCAGCGTCAGATGGAAGAAGGACAGAAGGAACTGGAGACCAAGGAGTTCTCCGCATCCGCAGGTGGAGGAGCTGTGGAAGTGACCATCAACGGTAAAAAAGAGATCACATCCATCAAGCTGGCAGAGGAGATCGTGGATCCCGAGGATATCGAGACTCTGCAGGATGCTATCGTGGCAGCAGCCAACGAAGCACTGCGCAAGGCGGATGAAGCCAATGCAGAACTTATGGGCAAAATGACCGGAGGATTAGGAGGATTTCCTTTCTAATGGAACTCTACAGCGGACAGATCAATAAATTAATAGAAGAACTGGCAGCCCTTCCGGGGATTGGCAGTAAGTCCGCACAACGACTGGCTTTTCACCTGATCAATATGCCGAAGGAACGCGTGGACAGGCTGGCAAACGTCATGATCGAAGCCAGAGCCAATGTCCGCTATTGCAAGGAATGCTATACTCTGACGGATAAGGAACTCTGCCCGGTGTGTGCGAATCCCAGACGGGATCATCGTACCATTATGGTGGTGGAGAACACCAGAGATCTAGCGGCTTATGAGAAGACCGGCAAATATGAGGGCGTGTACCATGTACTGCATGGTGCCATTTCCCCGATGCTGGGTGTGGGACCCGGTGACATCAAGCTGAAGGAACTGATGGAACGTCTGCAGGGTGATGTGGAGGAGGTCATTATCGCAACCAATTCCAGCCTGGAAGGTGAGACTACGGCAATGTATATCAGCAAGCTTATCAAGCCCACAGGAATCAAGGTGACGAGAATCGCCAGTGGTGTCCCTGTAGGCGGAGATCTGGAATATATTGATGAGGTAACATTACTCCGCGCTTTAGAGGGCAGAGTGGAATTATAGACAGTATGCATGAAATAAAAATGGATAAAAGTGGGAGGGAAAGACAATGGCAGTAACAAAAAGTTTATTTGGGAAAAGCCCGGAAGGTAAAGAGATCTCGCTGTATACCCTGAGTAATAGTAAGGGTATGAAGGCAGCGGTGACAGATCTGGGAGCTATTCTGGTGCGTGTACTGGTGCCGGATGCTACAGGCAAGGTGGATGATCTGGTGTTGGGATTTGATGACGGCGAGAGTTATTACGGAAACGACAGCTTTTTCGGAACAGTGATCGGCCCCTGTGCGAATCGGACCGGCGGTGCTGCATATACGCTGGATGGTGTAAATTATCAGCTGGATAAAAATGACGGTGAGAATAATCTCCATACTCATAAACAGCTGGGCTTTCACAAGAGACTCTGGAATGCGGAAACCGGAGAGAACAGTGTGACATTTTCGTTGGAAGATGAGGACGGTCATCTGGGATTTCCCGGGAATAAAAAGGTGTCTGTGACATATTCTTTAAATGAGGATAATGAGCTGATGCTGCATTACCACGCTGCCAGCGATAAGAAAACGATCATTAACCTGACCAACCATTCTTATTTCAATCTGGATGGACACGGTACCGGCAATATCGAAGAGCATGAACTGTGGCTGGGAGCTTCTCATTTTACACCGGTGGTACCGGGCTCGATCCCGACAGGCGAGATCCGGGCTGTCGCAGGCACCCCCATGGATTTCACACAGCCGAAGAAGATCGGCAGAGATATCCGGGAAGATTATGAACAGCTGCTCCTGACCGGTGGTTACGATCATAATTTTGTTATTGATGACTGGGACGGTACGCTGCGACATATTGCTACAGTAAAAGGCCCGAAGAGCGGCAGAGTTCTGAAGACATACACCACCCTGCCAGGAGTACAGTTTTATGCAGGCAATTTTATTGATGTACAGCCCGGAAAAGATGGGGTGACCTACGGCAACCGCTGCGGTTTTGCATTGGAGACCCAGTATTTCCCGGATACCATTCATCATGAGAATTTCCCCTCCTATGTATTTGGCGGGGAGAACGGCAGAGAATACGATTCTGTTACCGTATATAAGTTTGAAGCATAGCTAAGAATACATAGAATATGGTGCAAACTTTGTCGAACTGTTTTTGAAGAGGTGCGACAAAGAACGCTAAAATACCTCCTGTGCGGATGCTATAGTTAGTGATAACTGATAGAAACGGCATGGGAGGTGTTTTTTGTATGGAATTACCGAAGAACATAACGCAGATCGGAGAGGCGGACAAGCACTGCAGAATCTATGTGGAAGATTATGTGGTATCTTACATAAAACAAATGAATGGAATGGCACAGAACAAGGATATTGCCATAGCATTATACGGCAGGAAGACAGCAGAGGACGGTGTGGCATATCTATTCGCCTATGGCTCCGCAAAGCTGAATTTCCTGCAGAAGCCGGTGCGGCACCTGTCCCAGGCGCAGGAACAGGAGATTGAGAAGCTGCGGAGAAAGTATTTTTCGGAAATGACCTTTTTAGGCTACCAGATACTGAATGGTGAGATGGTGGAAGGTTTCCAGATCTGCGAACAGGAGATCTGCCGGTATGTGGCGGGGTATGCGCAGTTCTATGAGAAGAATGACAGTATGCTGGCATATATGCTGGAGAACCGGGGCGAAGAGGCGGCACCGGAGAAGGTGGATCAGGAAAAATACGAAGTGGTGAAGAAACGGCAGGAAGAACGCAGACAGAGACAGGAGAGCGGAAATGCCTTCCGTGCCGCCGGACATACGGAGAATGCGCCTGTGGAATATCGCAGAGCGGTAGAGAACAGACGCAGGGAACCGGATAATATTATACCCATGCCAACGACCGGACTGCGTCGGATGAAAATGGCGGCTGCCGGTGTCTTTGTTCTGCTCTGCGTGATGGCATTGGCATTGATGCGGCAGGAAAGCACCGGAGAATCCCTGGGGGAGACAGCCAGGCAGGCCATGAGTAACCTGATGGAGCAGAAACTACCGGATGCGGTGGAGGAACAGAGCCAGATCAGCACGCTGGTGGCGGAGGACAAGTTGGAGGACGCTCTGCGACAGGAAAATGCTGCGGCGGGAAATACTACTGGGACTGCAGCAGAGACAGTGATGCCGGAAGGCACGGAAAATGCATCAATGGATGGAACGGGAAACAGTGCTGTAGATCCGACGGAAGAAAATACGGGCAGTGTAGCGGATGGAACCTCTGCGGACAGCAATGTCACAAAAAATACGACAGATGTGACGGAGGTAACAGAACAGAACACGACACAGGAAACAATACAGGATGTGACACAGACGGCAGAACCTGCAGTGGCAGAGACTCCTACAGTGGAGGCGGTTGCTCAACCCACACATTATACTATCCAGAGAGGGGACACACTGATCGGTATTTCTCTGCGGAACTACGGCAGCAACAGTAAAGTATCTGAGATCTGTTCCCTGAACGGTATTGCTGACCCCGATGATATCAAGATCGGTCAGGAAATCCTTCTCCCGTAAAAAACTTATTTTCAAAAAGGGGAAGTGTGTTATACTGTAACTACATGAGCAAAAAGCAGACTGCGCCGCAGTAATTTTGCGAATGCGATTCTTAATAGTTACGATAATACATAAGGAAACAGATACATGGCAGCAGATATCAAGAATTATCTGAAGGAAAAAGAAAAGCGGCAAAAGAGTCAGGATGACTATAAGAAAAAGATCCGCAAACACCGGCTGAAAATCGTGTACCGGGTGCTGTTGGTGGTGGCGGCTTTGGGAGCAGCACTTGCTCTTGTGGTGGTACAGGCAAAGAGACATATCTATACGGGATATGACACCGTATCTTCCATTAGCCGGGAGGTCTCATCGGATGCCACAGACATACGGTTGAAAAACAGTATTCTTACATATAGTAAAGACGGCGCTCACTGTACGGATGCCAAGGGAAATGTAAAGTGGAATCAGACTTATGTGATCCAGGATGTGAAGATCGCTACTTGTGGCGATGTGGCAGCTATCGGCAGTTATAACGGCCGTGAGATCTACGTGCAGAATACGGACAAGCAACTGGGAACTATTACAACGACCATGCCGATCCGAAATATCACAGTGTCGGAAACGGGAAGAGTGACAACAGTGCTGGCGGATACGGATGTGGCATGGATCATGACTTACGAAGCGGACGGTACCAACAGCTACACGGGACAGGCGCATATGACGGATGGAGGTTATCCGGTATCCGTCAGTTTGTCACCGGACGGAGAGCTTCTGGCAATCAGTTACCTGTATGTGGATGCAGGCGTAGTAAAAAGTAATGTGACATTCTACAATTTCGGACCGGTGGGCGAGAATCAGAGCGATTATATGGTCAGCGCATATTCTTATTCCGACCTGGTCGTGCCGAAAGTGCAGTTTATGAATAATGATACAGTGTTTGCGGTAGGAGACAGCCGCCTTATGATCTATTCGGGTACCCAGAAGCCTGTGACGGCGGGAGAATACCTGTATGACGACGAGATCCAGTCGGTTTTCTACAGCGATAAATATGTAGGACTGGTGTTCCTTTCGGACCAGGCGGAGACCAAGTACCGCATGGATGTGTACAATACTTCGGCGGCAAAGGTGGGCAGCTACTATTTTGATGTGGATTATACGGATATTTTCTTCGGGGATGATGACATGGTGATCTACAACGAATCGGAGTGCCAGATCTTTACAACGGACGGTGTGGAAAAATACCATGGCAGCTTCGGTAAGAGTGCCCGGCTTCTGCTTCCTGCAGGAGGTTCCTACAAATATTATCTGGTGACAGATAGTACAATAGATACGATACAGTTAAAATAAAGGAGTATACCAATGAATCTGAATTTATTACTGGTCATCATGGCAGTAGTATTGATCTGCATGGTGATGGACGGCTACAAGAAGGGAATGGTAAAATCCCTGATCTCTCTGATCTCCCTGCTGATTACCTGTGTGGTGCTGTTCCTGATCGGGAATGGTCTGAGCAGTTACTTTGATGGAAAGATATTCAATGTGATCCTGACAATACTGTTGCTGGCGGCGATCGGTTTGGTGCATCATCTTCTTAATATCGTATTTTTCTCGGCAAAGATGATTGTGAAACTACCTATAGTACATAGCCTGGACAAATTACTAGGTATTGTGGTTGGAATCTTAGAAACTGTTCTAATTGTTTGGACAATATACGCATTTAATATCTTCAGAGACCTGGGAACCCTGGGCCAGGTGATCGTAGATTATACCAGAGACAGCAGAATACTTACATGTTTGTATGAAAATAACTATCTGGCATATCTGGTGGAACAGCTCGGACAAAAGCTTCCTATCTTTGTAAAATAGCAATAAACATAATTGAAACATGGTTAAAATCCCCTGTTTATGCGGAATTGATGCGGCAGGGGATAATTTGTGTAAAAAATTCAAAAAATAGTGTTGACAAGTACAGTGGGGGATGATATACTCAGATTCGTTGTTGAGGCAGCGCCGAGACAACACAACAGCTCGAAAGAAACTTGAAAAGATTTCAAAAAAGTTGTTGACAAAGTCTGACAGATATGTTAACATAAATACCTGTCACGGAAAACAAAGTTTTCCAAGACAAAAAAGATTTCAAAAAAGTTGTTGACAAACGAAAGCGGTTATGATAAGATATCAGAGTTGCCGCTGAGAACAACAGCAACGAACGAACGAGCTCTTGCAAAGCAAGAGGTTATGATCTTTGACAAATAAACAGTAATGCAACCCTGAAAATTCCAAGATTTTCAGAGAAATTCAAGAACAAGCAAGTTGATCGAAAGATTGACAAGCTACCCGAATTAACAGTAAACAATGCCAGATAAAACTGGCAGGACACAAACACCATTTTAACATGAGAGTTTGATCCTGGCTCAGGATGAACGCTGGCGGCGTGCCTAACACATGCAAGTCGAACGGACTTACATTGAAGCCTAGCGATATGTAAGTTAGTGGCGGACGGGTGAGTAACGCGTGGGTAACCTGCCTTGTACTGGGGGACAACAGTTGGAAACGACTGCTAATACCGCATAAGCGCACAGCTTCGCATGAAGCGGTGTGAAAAACTCCGGTGGTACAAGATGGACCCGCGTCTGATTAGCTGGTTGGTGAGGTAACGGCCCACCAAGGCGACGATCAGTAGCCGGCCTGAGAGGGTGAACGGCCACATTGGGACTGAGACACGGCCCAAACTCCTACGGGAGGCAGCAGTGGGGAATATTGCACAATGGGGGAAACCCTGATGCAGCGACGCCGCGTGAGCGATGAAGTATTTCGGTATGTAAAGCTCTATCAGCAGGGAAGAAAATGACGGTACCTGACTAAGAAGCCCCGGCTAACTACGTGCCAGCAGCCGCGGTAATACGTAGGGGGCAAGCGTTATCCGGATTTACTGGGTGTAAAGGGAGCGTAGACGGTGACGCAAGTCTGAAGTGAAATACCCGGGCTCAACCTGGGAACTGCTTTGGAAACTGTGTTGCTAGAGTGCTGGAGAGGTAAGCGGAATTCCTAGTGTAGCGGTGAAATGCGTAGATATTAGGAGGAACACCAGTGGCGAAGGCGGCTTACTGGACGGTAACTGACGTTGAGGCTCGAAAGCGTGGGGAGCAAACAGGATTAGATACCCTGGTAGTCCACGCCGTAAACGATGACTACTAGGTGTCGGGCAGCAAAGCTGTTCGGTGCCGCAGCAAACGCAATAAGTAGTCCACCTGGGGAGTACGTTCGCAAGAA